>LWDU01033454.1_pt1 | contig 29005 bp, 18 predicted proteins | sample 727161 | NCBI WGS metagenome assembly LWDU01 (sample SAMN04566230, study PRJNA314399) | hydrothermal vent metagenome | isolation source: deep sea hydrothermal plume seawater | place: Mexico: Gulf of California, Guaymas Basin | collected 2004-07-11
ATTTGCGAACACTTAGCCGCTATCCGAATGAACAGGAATTGGCGAAGTGCGTTAAGTATATTAATGAATCGGAAGATACGATAAATGGCGTTCGCGGAGTGTTGTGGGCATTACTAAATACAAAAGAATTTGTTGTTAACCATTAGGGAAAAATATGACTATTCACAAGACATGTGACGGTGTACGCCGACGCGATTTTTTACAGATTGGTGCGGCCGGAATTGCCGGCGTGAATTTAGCCGGCTATTTAAGCATGGCTCAAGCCGATGAAATCGCCGCGTCTCAAGGTAAAAATGCGATCTTTGTGAACTTGCCCGGTGGCCCTTCACATATGGACACCTTTGACTTGAAGCCCGATGCACCGGATGAATTCCGTGGGACTTTTAATCCAATAAAAACCAATGTGGCCGGAATTGAGATTAGCGAACATCTTCCGAATTTAGCGCAATGTGCGGATAAGTTTGTGGTCTTACGCGGTGTAAGTCACACGTTGGGTGCTCACCGCTTGGGCAGCGAATATGTGAATACGGGAAACCGGCCAATCGCATCACTCGAATACCCAGGCTACGGCGCAGTGGTAACCAAGGAACTAACACAATCCTCCCAAACCGAAGATGTGCCACCGTTTGTAGCGATTCCTCGTAGCAATCAACAAGCAGGGTTCTTGGGTGTTCAATATGCACCACTCAATACAGGCGCGACACCGCGACCGGGACAACCGTTTTCGGTTCGAGGAGTGACGCTGGGTAATGGGTTGACGGTGAATGAAGTCACGAAGCGACAAAACCTGTTGTCCGATTTGGATACAGTGTTTAAGAAATCCGAACAGAACAATCCGCTACTCAAAGGTATGAACGAGTTTGACAAACAGGCACGTGCAATGATTACTTCCAAGGCAGCGCGGGAAGCATTTGATGTTAATCGCGAACCTGAATCGTTTGCCAAGAAATTTGGCACGACGCCGTTTGGTATGAGCTGTTTGCTAGCAACTCGTTTGGTGGGAGCGGGTGTGAAATTTGTGACGATCTCCTACGGTGGTTGGGATACGCATCGTGATAATTTTACATCGTTGAAAACTCGCCAGTTACCACCATTTGATCAAGGCTTAGCAGCATTGTTTACAGGCTTAGAGGAAAAGGGCTTGCTAGAGTCAACGGTCGTCTATGTGACGGGTGAGTTTGGCCGCACGCCGAAAATAAATTCTAGAACTGCTGAAGGTGGCCGAGATCACTATCCACGCTGTATGTTCATGTTACTCGCTGGAGGCGGAATTCAAGGTGGCCAAGTAATCGGCAAAAGTGATGCGAAAGCAACCGCACCGGCTGATGCTGGCATTTCTCCCGACGATGTCGCAGCGACATTCTACCAAGCAATGGGAATTGACCATACTAAGGAATATGAAAGCGGCACCGGTCGACCGATCACTATTGTCCGTAACGGTACGCCACTTAAACAAGCTTTTGCTTAACCCCGCCAATAATCAATGTCACAGCCGTGACGCTATTGAGCCAAATGTCAGCAGTGATGACATTTGGCTCTTTTTTTTATTTCATACCGGAAATTTGCACGGTTCATTCTCTTAAGTGATATAGGCATCTATTTTACTTAAGAGAAAAGGAGTGACTGGTCATGCGTAATTTACAAGATCGGAATTGTTGGTTTGATTGGGGGGCGAGTAGCGTGTTGTTGTTTACAGTGGTTGCAACGATCGGCGCAGCAGGGATTACGCTTGGGCAGCGGCCAGCGATTCAAGTGACGACAGGTCAAGTTGTACGTCAGCGTCCGATTGATTTAGGCAGCAAGCGTCAAGCGGCCCAAGAGGTCGTACAGTCAGCACCCTCAGTCCCAACGCCGGCACCGAAAAAATTTACGGGGCGGTTGCCAACGTATTATTCCAAAGTCGTTAACGATCAGCAGCGACAATATATCTATTTGTTGCAATGGCGGTATGAACAGGAAATGAGTAAATACGAAGCGCATCTAAAAAAGTTAGTTTTGCAGCGCGACAAAATGATCTACGACGTCTTGTCACTTCAACAAAAAGAGCAGCTCAGGAAATTGCAACAATAGGGAATGCTACTAGGATTCCCAACTCCCTTACTATTTGAGCCGTCGATCGATCCACGATTGGTTAACGAATTTTCGCATCAAGTTCCAGAAGTTTAAATGTAGGATGCGTTGGGTTTCCGCAGGTAGTGTAGCCGGCAGAGGTGTACCATCGGCTGCGGTAAACCCATCCCACGCGAGTCTTAGATCCCAATCGTTCATCTTCGCGGTGACGTTGATCCGCTCTCGTATTCGCAAAGCCCACATGCCACCAAACATGTCGCGATAATCGAGCCACACCTGATTTTCCGCTCGCATCTTACTTCGATCTGGATTGCGTAAAGTAAACATGGCAAAGAGTGCTGCAATTGCAAAACCCAAACCCCACGGTATCATTGCCGTGGATTGGAACTGTAACCAACTTGGTAGGTGTGCGTTTACCAAGGCAAATTGAGCGCAACCTATTAGGATTCCGCATATCCAAAATCGGCCTAGAATAATATTCATGCTCGACACAAATATGAGTATCATCATAAACCAGGCTCGGATTCCTTGGGTGTCATAATTTTGGCCGGGCCGTACAAGGACTGCTTCAAGTGCCGGCAAAACCAAGATGAGCCACAATGTGATGACCACGAATTCCCACATCCGGTTTTGAGGACGTCGAGCGCCCAATAAAGACATAAAAGGGCAGAAGATTAATGAGTGTGCGCTGTATTGAAGAGCCTCATGCCAATGACGGTCAGTCGCAGATAATCCTTCGTTTGGAGTGAGATGAACTAGGGCAATTGCCCAAATTGCCGCAACGAGCCAACACCATGGTGATATAAGCGTGGTCCCGCGGATCCGCGGCAGCGCAGCGACTAATAGCGCGGTGGCAATCAAAGCTAGGACGATCCCGATATTCACTTGTTAACTTCTTGTCTCCACCTTAACGGACGGATTAATGTTCCTGTCAACCGTTGTAACCCGTAGAGCTTTAAGACGTATTCATATATATAGGTTTCACTCACATTCTTCACATTGAATCTACCATTGTTCGTGATTATGATAAACTCTTACGCTACGAATATCGTACTAACCCCATTGATGCAAATAACGAAATTTTTACTTATTACTAAGAAAGCGGAACTGCTCGAATGTTTTCCAAGTCAGCACTAGTGTCTAAGCATCCATCATTGTTCCTCTTGGCGATCGTACCAATTTTATTGGCTTGTGGTTGTGCTGACGATTCAACCGGCGATACGCCAATCGTAAATCAAGTTGTTCCTGTTGAGCCACGCCCGGCAGACGACGCGACAGCGATCACAAAAATTGAAGACATGTACGGCGAAGTTTTCAAAGCGGACGACGGCATCGTTAACTTTGTGGATTTTGGAGGTGCGTTTGGTGAAAGTGTCGATCTGAGTGTGTTGTCCGGCGTACCGTACGTTGAGCGATTAGTGCTCAACGGTGCCAGCGTCTCGGACGTTGATCTAGTGCACCTCAAGAATCTGAAACATCTCAGGATTCTCGATTTAGGTGAAACACGAGTTTCTGATGCAGGCATGTTGACGCTCAAGTCGGTGAAGTCCTTAGAAGAAATAAATCTCCAACGTACGGATATTACCGACGCAGGGTTTGGCCATTTGCTAGAACTTCCAAGACTGCGACGATTTAAGATGGTGCGTTGCAAGATATCCGATGCAGGTTTGAAACTTGTCAAAGATCGCACGGATATTATTGTGTTAGATCTTAAGGAATGTATAAACGTGTCTGATGCGGGCCTCGCCCATTTAGCCGGTGTTAAAGATTTAAAGTTCTTACGTGTCTGGGGTTCACAAATCACTGACCAAGGCATGCCGCATCTTGCCGGACTTGCCAAACTAGTACACTTGGGCTTAGATGACACGAAGGTTGGTGATGCAGGCATGGTATCGATTGGTAAATTGAAAAACTTAGAAAACCTCGAGATGTACCAAACCAGCATCACAAGCGCGGGAATTGAACACATCGCTGGGCTGCATAAATTGAAGTACCTTAAGGTACGCGGCACCCTCGTTGGTTCTTCAGGTATGGATGCATTGGTGAATATGACAGCATTGAAACGGCTCGACCTAAGCGAAACTCAAGTAGGTGATAAGGGACTCGCTGATTTGTCTAAGCTAACGAGCATCCATGATTTAAATTTGTGGGCGACGCAAGTCACCGACGCAGGTTTAAATCATTTGACGAGTTTAACAAATCTCACAACACTAAATTTAGATCAAACCCAGGTCGGTGATGAAGGGTTAATCCAAGTTGGCAAGCTTACGACCCTTAAAAATCTCATCCTCCGCTCAACTCAAATCACAGATGACGGCGTCGAGCATCTATGGACTCTGACAAACTTGGAAGCTCTGAATGTTGAGTTTTGTACTAGTCTCGGAGATACCGGCAAAATGCTGATCCAAGAAAAGATGCCTAACTTGATCCTCACGCAGTAAGCCCTCAACAATTCAACGCTCACAGAACCCAACACACTCAATTGCTGTTTTTCTCTATTTCTCAAACCGAACTGCCGAATCCATGAATTCACGAACCTTCCAAATATCACGGCGCTGGTTAACCGTAGTGTGGGCATGCAGTTTTTGCTTAGCAAGCAACGTTTCCATCGCGCAAGAAGGTCAAGCAGCGCCAGTGGAACTTGAGGAAACTGAGAAAACAGAAACTCGCAAGCCACTCACCGAGCCTGTCGTTCAACGCATTGGTGTGACGTCAGGGTTTGGCTCGTTTGTCCCCAGTCGATGGGGGATTTTGTCGGCTGAGGTTTGGAACCCGACGGATCGCGAACAAAAAATGTCGATTAAGGCGAATTGGGAAACTGACAACCCTGCGGACAATGCTGTGCAGTTTACACGGACGTTCATTATACCCTCGATGACTCGTCGTATTGTGTGGTACCCAATTCGAGTACCGGATCATAAACCTGAAAATGAACGCTTGCAGTTTGGTCGCTTGATGTTGCGCAGTATTATTTCTCGCGACGAAGGTGGTACTGAGGTGATGGTCGTAAGTCCGTTGCAAAAAGTGCACGCGGCCGCTCAGATCAATACCGAGTTCAATAAACCAGCGATGGGTTTCATTCCAGAGGATGAATCGGCGACGATAGAAATGCGAGATTATCTTGCCAAGCGAGGCGTTGATGTCGAGGACGTTAGTAGTATTACATTGCGCATGCTCACATCTATTCGGCAGGCTAAAAAGCTCGGCAGTGTAATGTTTAAGCCCAAACTATCAGGCATCGCCCCCAGTTCATTGTCGTTAGATGGCCTTGATCAACTCGTTATTGCTGATGGTCGGTATTCCGAAGATGTTTCACTAACCAGTTCGATTCGTAGTTGGATCATGGGCGGTGGGCGTGCTTGGATCATGCTTGACCGAACTGGTACAGCGTTCGCTCAACGCTTGCTCGGTGATTCGTTAAATTTAGTCGAACTAGAAACTCGTGAGCTCAACTCTATCGCATTCACTTCAATTACACGCGGTCAACGATTGGTTGGATCTCAAACATATTATGATACTCCCGTCCGCATGATCAACGTGATGGTTGATGGAGTAGATGTTACGCATGAAGTTGGTGATATCCCCGCGGCCTTTTGGATGAAGTATGGAAACGGAGAAATTCTATTCACGACACTTAGCAGCGAAGCTTGGGTACGGAATCGGACGCATCCAGCAATTTCTAAGGACTTGCTAGCGTTGGAACCTTTGGAAGACTTGATGGAACGTTTCTATACTCCATCGGAAAAAGCTTTGACAGATTTTACGGTAACCACGACAGAAAAGAATTCGATGGTTGTTAAAAATAGTGATGGCCTTCAGGACGTAGCCGAAAAAAACCAACGTTTAGCTCAATACACAGCGACGTCGAAAGTAGAAGACATTGATTATTTTTTGAAACAAAAAATTGGTTTTCAAATTGTCTCGCGGGGACACATCATTGCGGTCTTCGCAATTTTTTGTGGTGCTATTATTGCCATGGGGTTCTATCTGCAGCGCAAAGGTCGCTTAGAGTTGATTCTTGCCGGTGCCCCAGTAATTGTGCTTGTGCTTTCGAGTTATCTATATGTTGTTGGTGCAGCCAAACGAAGTAGCCTTGAGAACCTGGTGGGCTCGGTACAGTTTATCAATGCGGAGAATGGCTCACGAGATGTTGTGATCCGGGGAATTGGAGCTGTTTATAGCAAGGAGTCGGTTGTTGATGACATCGAAGTGAAAGGCGGCGGAGTCTTCTGGCCTGATATGACAGAATTAACAGGCACTAATATTCGCATGGTTTGGACTGATATGGATCAATGGCATTGGGAAGGATTGACAATGCCCGGCGGAACGGTCCGTAGTTATCCATTTGAAAAGCCGCTTCAACTGGAAGATTCCATGGTAGCGACGGCAACATTGACTGCTACAGGACTCGTAGGAAGTTATCGATTACCGGGGCTCAAAGATATTGGTCACGCAATGTTGGTAAGTCCTCAAGGTGAGCGTAGTAGCGTGGAGCTTGTCGATGGCAAACTCAAAGTAAGCAGTGCGGAACTAACCAACTCCAAAATTGATGCTGTAACGACGATCATGGATGGGGAAGCGATTAGGCGATTAGCCTTCGTTAATTCTTTATTGAGTCGAAATGACAACCAATCGGTCACATTTCCGTCACGATATACATTACTTGTTTGGAGTTCACCGCTCGATCTAGGCTTCACGTTCCCAGGCAGTCAAAATAACATCGGATCAGCTTTGACAGCCATTCCACTACATGTTGAAAACACAAAACCAGCAACGCGGTTTGTCGTGCCATCGATCTACCAGCAATACGATGTCGTTAGCGCTAATGGAATTGGAGCGTCTCTCGCGTATGACAATCTTAAACAAGAGTGGGTGAGTGATCTGCACAATTCACAACACCAATTTTGGATTCGCACGAAAGTTCCCGCATCCGTATTGCCAGCCAAGATTACCAAAGCGACTGTTTTGATGGACATCTCAGCTGGGGGCCGACCTGTAAATTCCGTCGGAGGCTCGTTTGATGAAGAAGGTCGGATCATTCCCAATATTATTGCTACGACACAATCCCCCAATGCAGCAATCGAGTTTGTTTTTGATGATGTAACCTACTTGACTGTCGACCAACACGGCTACTTGTACTTAGGCTTCAATATCGGGCTGAACCCGATTGAAGGTGAAACGCGTGACGAGACGCTAACGAGAGATGCAAATTTCTCGTGGACCATCCGTGATGTGGATATTTCGCTTGAAGGTGAGACCCTACCTCGACCAAATTCGAATCCATAAACACAAACTATAAATCGAACATTTAAATCAATTATTTATTATTTAGAATTCCCAAAGTGGAGTGAGGCATTACGATGGCTGAGCAAGCTGAACAAGCTGAACAAGCGGATCAAGCGAAACAAGCGGAGCAAGCTTCCAAGGAAACGACTCCGGCGCGAGACAAGGTTGTTGTTATTGAGAACTTGACCAAAAAATTTGGCGAGTTTACTGCCGTTGACAATTTGTCGATGACAGTTGAACGCGGGCGCATATTGGGTTTTATTGGGCCCAATGGTGCTGGGAAAACGACGACCATAAAGATCTTAGTTGGGCTCGCAAAACCAACGAAAGGCCGAGCGATTATCGCCGGCGTGGATTGTCTTGCGGAAGCACACCGTATCAAGAAACTTGTCGGTTATATGCCTGACCGGTTTGGCGGCTACAGTAATATGCGAGTACGCGAGTATCTCGATTTCTTTGGCGCCGCATTTAAGATTCCCCGCAAAGAACGTAGAGCTCGCATCCAAGAAGTTTTGGAAATTACACGTGCGGTGTACATGCAGGACCGCTATGTCGAGGCACTTAGCCATGGTATGCAACAGCGGGTTGGTATTGCTCGAACCTTGTTACATGATCCGGAGGTGTTGATTTTTGACGAACCGGCAAATGGTTTGGACCCCGAAGCGCGAATTGAAATGCGTGATTTATTATTGCGACTTGCTGACTTGGGAAAAACATTAATTGTCACGAGCCATATCTTGCCAGAGTTGGCAAGAATTTGTGATCAAATTGGGATTATCAGTGCAGGTAAACTTCGCGCGTTTGGAACCATGAATGAAATCAATGAACAACTCGGTCAAATGCGGATGGTTGAAATTCAACTCAATGGAAATACGGATTTAGACCGTGCCCAGGAAATTATAAAACGCGAATTGACTCTTGCTGAGATCGCTGGAAGTCGTACTGAACAACTAATCCGCTTTCGTGCGAATGTTACTGAAGAATCAATGCAGGCTTTGCTGACTACGCTCGTCACCGAAAAAATTGCAATCTCTCAGTTCCGTGAAGTGCAAACTGATCTAGAAGATGCATTCTTGACGGTCACCAAAGAAGATCGAGCCAAAATGGTATGAGTTTTAACTCTCGCAACCTCTGATTTTCATGCAAACAAGCCAAACTCCTAAACAACCATAAGAAGAAACGAATGTTCAACAACCCAATTATTCATCGCGAATTAATCGGAATGATGCGGTCAAAAAAGGCCGTAGCTATTCAGGTTATGTTGGTGATGATGTTCGCTTTGCTGCTGATCTTGCGGTGGCCAGCTGAAACTTATGCCGATCTCAGTGGTGTTAAATCCATGCAGGTCTTCAAGTTGTTTTCCTACGGGATTCTCACGGCCTTGATCTTTTTGGTTCCGGTGTTCCCGGCCACTTCCATTATTCGCGAACGCATCCAAGGCACGTTAGCACTATTGTTGAATTCCCCGATGCGGCCCCTAGATATTTACCTCGGCAAACTCGCTGGTGTGATGATTTTTGTTTTTCAATTATTGATTTTAAGTATTCCTTCATTGATCGCCTGTTTTGTGATGGGTGGAATTGATATGAATCATCAAGTCCTCCCGCTGTATGGAATTCTAATTCTCGCAGCACTCCAGTATTCCACGATGGGATTGATGATTAGCTGTATTGCAAATTCAGTTGACGGTGCCCTTAAAATGACGTATGGCATCGTGCTACTGCTGTCAGTGATTGTGCTTGGTCCACACTTATTTTTGCAAGCCGAAATTGGCATACTCGCGGATATAGCAAGTTGGATACGGTGTATATCGCCGATCCCAGCGGTGATGGATGTGATGGGCCATGGGGATGTTGGATCGCAAGGATTCGATAGCAACGTTGATTCGATTAGTCGCTATGTCATTTTGTCACTTTCATCGATGGTCGTGTTTGTGACGATTCCATTGATCCGGCTCAATCAAACTATCTTGGATCGCTCGCGAAGTCAGGGAGTCTTGACACATCAAATGAGTGCTTTGCTTCAAACTCTCCGGATGGTGTTCTTTCTCGGAATGGATCCGAAAAAACGCGCTCCGAATATTCCGGCCTATATTAACCCAGTGCTGATGAAAGAGTTTCGTTGTCGTAGATTTGGCCGAGCACATTGGATCATTCGGATGATGGTTGCCTGTTTGCTGATGTCATTAGCATTGGTCTACATCACAACGCAGTACACTCATCAGTGGGGCGTCGAAACGATTGGTGGCATCATGGTTGTGATGCAAGTTAGCCTTGTAGTGTTAATCACACCTAGCCTCGCGTCGGGGTTGATCAGTTCTGAATTGGAATTTGATAGCTGGCGATTATTGCAGATGACACCGCTCACATCTTCCCGAATTATTACGGGGAAGCTTTTGAGCGTGGCAGTCACGATTGGTTTAATCGTTTTGGCAACACTACCTGGCTATGTCGTATTGGCAGTCATTGAATACAAGTTGATGACTCAGATCTGGCAAGTATGTGTTTGCCTGTTGATGACATGCATCCTCGTTTTATCAATCAGTGCATTGATCAGTAGTCTGTTTCGCGTGACGGCGACGGCAACGGTCGTTTCCTTTTCGGTGATCACCATGATCTTTGCCGGTACGTTTTTGTTTTGGATGGGTAAAGGGGCACCGTTTAGTGTAGACGTGGTCGAAACCGCTTTACTTGTTAATCCGCTGGCAACCGCACTTACAATCATGAATATGCCCGGCTTTGACCCGGCAGAGTTTACGAGACTTGCTCCGCAAGAACTTTGGAGTAGTTCAACTGAGGACCTATGGTCGGGATTCCGCGTACCGCTGGAAGCTATGGGACTCAGACGAATCTCATTGATTTTATCGTTTAATTGGATCATGACCGGTGCGATTTCGATGTTTTGTTTGACGATGTTCTTTTTAAGAGTCCGCTTTCTTACTAAACCGCAGTAGCCTTGATGCTGTTGTTTTCACCTAAATCCTAACACTGTTAAAATACTATAAAATGTTCCGCACTCTAAAATCACAATTGGTCTTAGCTACGATTGGCATATTGTTTATTGGCCAAACAGCAGTCGCTCAAGATGACATCATTACCGACGATTGGCCAATGTTCGCGAATCCTCCATTAATTGACGTGCAGATGGCGCAAAAGATATCTGCTCAGTTAATACCGACTTGGGTCAAAGCCCTAAAAGCGGACGAGCAGGAACTTAAGTTAGTGGCAGCCAAGACGATTGGCAAAGCGTCGGCGTTGGGAGTTGAGGGTCTCGACGTAACAATCGATCCGTTGATCGCAGTGGTCACGGATCAGGATAATCGTGCTTTAGTACGGCACACAGCAGCGATGTCGCTTGTCCAGTTAAATGCAAAACAAGCAGGTGAGAATTTACTGGAGTTGGTTAAAGCAGGTGATTTTGATTTGTCGGCAATTGTTGAGCCTGCTTTTGCTGAGTGGGAGACGGCAGGTGCAGTTGAAGTTTGGCGAACGAGGATTGTTGAATTTCAAAGTAAGCGACAAACATCAGCGTCATTATTCCGTTTGGCTATTGCTGGGCTCGGAAAAATTGGTACCGACGCAGATCGTCAAACGTTAGTAGCAATTGCCAACGATACTGAGCAAAATGCTGTGTTGCGAATTACGGCCGCTTACAGCATTGCCGGAACACTCGCACAACCAGAATTGGAAATTGCGGAACAACTAGCGGCGACAAACAGCATGGCTGATCATTTGATTGCTGCTTTGCTTGCGTCCCCGCAGCCAAGTGATCAGAATCGTGATCGCTGCTTAGCTGTGATTACGAAATTAGTGAACAGCAAACATGCAACAGTGCAGGCAATCGCATATGAAGCTTTGGCAAAATGGAATCCAGCTGCAGTGCTTGAGTTTGGGCAGCAGGCAAGGGATCATTTTCATTTTCAAGTTCGTGACGCCTATGCGAATTCGTTAAACCAATTGATTGAGAATCATGTTGATGAATTAGCGTCGTTCTTAAATGATCCGCATCCACAAATACGCGTGCAGGTTCGAGAGTGGTTGCTGACTGCCAGCAAAACTGACGAATTGTTGCCAAGTGTTATACTTGCGATGCAAGCTGCAATTGCGAGTGACCAGTGGAGAATGCAAGAACAGGCGATGCATATTGCGGTTGCCTTAGATCAGAAACAAGTTGCCATTGATATTGTCAAATTACTTAGAAGTAAGCGGAACGAAGTCATCGCCACGTCAGGTTGGGCGCTGCGACGATTGGCTGTAACGGACGCATTGGCTCCGATTTTGGAATATTGTACAAGCCTGAAAGTCGCTTTCGAAAGTGAACAGCTCGACTACGAAACGATGTTTGCCGTCAATGAACAAGTAGCGCATTTGTTTCAGATGTTTGGACAAATGAAATATGCGGAATCAATGCCGTTGATGCACCGTTTTATTCGTAAGAATGCGTTGGTAAGGTATCGTGTCCGAGCGTCCGCAGTTTGGGCCGCCGGGCTTATCTATGAAGGCGATCTCCATGGTGACCCGAAGCTTGAGAAAGTTCTGTTGGAACGACTCAACGACGACGCTCCGATGCCGCCTGAAGATAATCTCGTGAAACGCATGGCGTGCATTAGCTTAGCGCGGATGGGATCCAATGGTGAGGAGACAATTAATTCGTTGTGGAAATATCATCGTCGCACGAAACCCTTTGGAGTATTGCGGGATGGAACCGAGTACGCGTTGAAGCAATTGATTGATGAAAAGTTCCCGACCCCTGCCCCACGTTCCTTCTCTGGAGGTCCTTGGTTACTAGAGCCCTATGAGTTTAAGCCAGACAGTGAATGATGCAATGCGTTGGGTACGGCCGGCAATGACATTTCCGTTGTTTTAAACCGTGGAGAGACCCCCAGAATTTGATTTGCTGTTGAGTAGCAGATGTTTTACCATAGGGTAATACAAGGACAACAATTAAATCTCTTAAAGACGTTTGGGCAACATAGGTTTGCTCTGTTGGGTACACGTTGCTCAAGCAACAGAATCGGATGTAATCGATTTCTCGCGTGATATTCGGCCAATACTAGCTGACACCTGTTATCAATGTCACGGTCCAGATGAGCAAACGCGGGAAGCTGATTTTCGGCTGGACTTCCAAGATGATGTGTTTAAAGATCATGGTAGTGGACCTTTGGTCATTCCTGGTAAACCGAATGAAAGTGTTCTGCTACAGCGAATTCTAGCGACCGATGTTGAGCAACGAATGCCGCCCGTAGAAGCAGATAGGCACTTGTCGCCTGACCAGATCGAATTAATTCGCAAGTGGATTCTGCAAGGTGCCCACTGGAAGCAACATTGGGCATTCGCACCGATAAAAAAATCGCCGTTACCAAGTGTTGATTCGTGGATTGAAAATGCTATTGATTCCTTCACGCTTTCCGCCATGCATGAGCATGGTTTGGCACCCTCCGCTCGTGCATCTAAAGAACGGTTGATCCGACGCGCGACGTTGGATCTCACCGGCCTACCACCGACTCAGCCTCAAATCGATGAGTTCTTAACGGATTCAGCGCCCGATGCATACGAAAAACTTATCGACCGTTTGTTGCATGACTTGCGCTATGGCGAGCGACAAGCAATGCATTGGCTTGATGTGGCACGTTATGCAGACACCAATGGCTATCAAACCGATGGTGAGCGTCATATGTGGCGGTGGCGAGATTGGGTGATCGATTCGTTTAACAACGACCAGTCGTTTTATGATTTCACCGTCGAGCAACTGGCTGGCGATTTGATTCCTGATGGTACCACAGAACAGAAATTGGCGACTGGGTTTAATCGAAATCACCGTTCAAACTCCGAAGGTGGAATTGTGTTTGAGGAATATCTCGTCGAATACGCTGTTGATCGAGTCGATACCACGGCGACAGTCTGGTTGGGATTAACCATGGGGTGTGCTCGTTGTCATGAACATAAATACGATCCAATTACGCAAAAAGAGTTTTATCAAGTGATGGCGTTCTTTAATAACATTCCTGAGCGGGGACGGGTTATCAAATATGGGAATTCATTCCCAATGCTCAAAGTGCCAACACAATCGATGCAAGCCGAAATGGATCAACATGCAACTAACGTCGATAAGCTCTCTGACGAGATGACGAATAAACTTGTTGAAATCAAAAAACGCATGCGGCAAATTGATAAAGGACCGAAACGACCCGCTGGACGTTTACCCATCATCAATCAAGATCTGTTGATTCAATTTGGTTGGAATAAATCAATCACTCCACAGCAATTTCAAGTGGAAGGACGGGCGGTAGACTATGACGTAATCAATACGGCTGAGGTTGATAAAGAGTTGTTACAAACCAAGATGATTGCCGGTGACAAACCACAATATAAATCAGGCGTGTTTGGGGATGCGCTTGATTTAAATGAATCTTTCCAATTGGGCGGTGGTGCATTGATTCAGTTTCCTGGACATCAAAAACTTACGTTGTCGACGTGGATCAAAGTTTCCGGTGTCCAGTCCGGCGCGATTATGAGCATGCTCAACCCAGATGATCAACGTCCGCAGGGTTTTAGTTGGAAATTGGTCGACAATTGCGTGGAGGTGAATTTTGGCCCGCGCTGGCTAGACGACTCAGTTCGCATGAAAACCAAGTCGGCATTGCAAAAGGACAAATGGCATCATATTGCGTTTACTTCCGACGGTACGCAAATGGCGCGTGGTATGGCAATCTATATTGACGGTGTCAAACAAGAAGTGGAAGTGATGCTAGATATCTTTACGGGTACCTATAAAACAAAACCGACTTTGGTATTTGGTGGCGAAGCATCGGATAACTTACTGCAGGCACAAATCGATAATACCGCCTTTTATGTTCGGGACTTGAGTCGCACGGAAATCGAAATTTTGTCGGTTCGCGAGACGCCCCAACAGTTGGCAACGCTGACGAAGCTTACACCGTGGCAACAGGCTAAATTGTTGCATTACTATCTTGATCAAGTCGATGTGGGCGAAGGCGGCCAATTGTACCACGACTTGCAACTTGCTAGACATCGACAACGGCTACACCTGGCGACTGTTCCGACGTCGATGGTGATGCAAGAAAACCAGCAACGACGGAAAACGTATATGCTCACTCGCGGCCAATATGATGCTCCGGGCGAAGAAGTCTCAATGGGGATTCCTGTTGCATTGGCCGCGGGGCAAGAACACGCCATGCAATCACGGCTGGATTTGGCCAAGTGGATCGTCAGTGATGGCAATCCGCTAACGGCACGAGTGATTGTCAATCGATTTTGGGCACAGTTCTTTGGTCGAGGTATTGTTGCTTCACTGGAGAACTTAGGAGTCCAAGGCGATGCTCCGACACATCCAGAGTTGTTAGATTGGTTAGCCGCTGATTTTCGTGAAAATGATTGGAACGTTAAACGATTGTTGCGTTTGATTATGACCAGTGCAACGTATCAACAGGATTCAGTGGTGACTCGTAAACATCTCGATGTAGACGTGGATAATGTTTGGCTGAGTCGGGCGCCGCGACTGCGTTTGCAGGCTGAGATGATTAGGGATCAAGCGCTGCAGGTCAGTGGTTTGTTGGTTCAGCGGATAGGTGGAACGAGTGCACGTCCCTATCAACCTGCAGGATTATGGAAGGAGATTGCCAGTCAAGCCTATGTGCAAGGCAGTGGTGTGGAATTATATCGACGTAGCATGTATACGTTTTGGAAACGTACGGTGCCGCCGCCGACGATGGTGACTTTCGATGCCGCGTCACGCGAATATTGTGTGCTGCAAAGGTCCCGCACCAATACCCCACTGCAAGCCCTCGCGTTGTTGAACGAAGTGGCGTTTGTCGAAGCCGCCAGAAATTTGGCCCAACAGATGTTGCAATATAAAACCGATAATGATGCAGATCGATTACGGTGGGGTTGGCGGCAATTGACTGCGCGATATCCAAACAAGTATGAATTGGCGGTCTTGAAAAAAATGCTAGCGGCTAGTCGGACGCAATATAAAACCGATATTGAAAGTGCGAAAGAGCTAATCGCATTTGGTGAAAGTGTGGCATCCACTGAATTTAGCAGCGAAGAGTTGGCCGCGTTTACTATTGTGGCAAACTTGATTTTGAATTTAGATGAAGTTATTAATCGAGAGTAAAATAGCGCATTTCTATGAGTAAATTCTTACAACAACAAGTGTCTCAGCGGATCGATCCACAGGTCGAGCAATCCGCGTGGCTTCATAATCGGCGCCATTTTTTGCAAGGTAGTGGGATTTCGATTGCTACGGTTGCCTTGAATGCATTATTGGGTCAAGAATCCACCGCGGCAAAACGGAAGACGGTGGCAGATCAGCGAATCGGTGGATTGGCAGATGTTCCCCATTTTCCTCCCACTGCCAAACGCGTTATCTATTTGTGCCAGTCGGGAGCACCGTCGCAAATTGATCTGTATGACTACAAGCCTAAATTACAACAATGGGCAACACAAGATTTACCGGATAGTGTTCGCAATGGGCAACGCTTGACAGGTATGACGGCCGCTCAAGAAAATTTTCCGATCGCACCGTCGGTTTTTGATTTTAAACAATATGGAGAATCTGGCGCTTGGATCAGTGAGCTGTTACCGCATACGGCAAGCATCGCAAATGATGTAACGTTCGTACGTTCCATGTTTACCGAGGCCATAAATCACGATCCAGCAATCACGTTGATGCAAACAGGTACTCAATTAGCTGGTCGACCAAGTTTTGGAGCTTGGTTGTCCTATGGCCTAGGGAGCGTGAGTGAGGATTTGCCCGCGTTCGTAGCGTTAACAAGCGGTGACTCGGGGCAGCCACTGTACGATCGATTGTGGGGAGCTGGATTCTTACCGTCGCGTCACCAAGGCGTTAAGTTTCGCCGTACAGGGGATTCAGTACTATATTTATCGAACCCACCTGGCGTCACGCGGAGCGACCGCCGTAAACTGCTTGACTATTTAGCAATGCTGAATCAAGCTCGAGCTAATGAATTGGGTGATCCTGAAATAGTGACGCGTATTGCGCAATATGAGATGGCATTTCGAATGCAAGCCTCAGTACCGGAGTTGACAGACTTTTCGGACGAGCCAGAACATGTGCTCAAACAATATGGGGATACCGTTACGACGCCGGGGTCCTACGCCGCGAATTGCTTGTTAGCTAGAAGATTGGCTGAACGAGGCGTTCGCTTTGTGCAGTTGTACCATCGAGGATGGGATCATCATACATTATTGCCAAAGAGCATTCGCGAGCAGGCTACAGCGACTGATCAACCTTCAACGGCGTTGATCAAAGATTTGAAACAACGTGGGATGCTAAAAGATACAATCGTGATCTGGGCAGGTGAATTTGGCCGCACTGTTTATAGCCAAGGGAAATTAACTAAAGAAGATTACGGCCGGGACCACCACCCACGCTGTTTTTCGGTTTGGATGGCGGGTGGAGGATTGGCTGCCGGCAAAGTGGTTGGGCAGACCGATGATTATAGCTATAACATCGAACAAGATCCCATTCATATTCACGATCTTAATGCGACACTATTGCATTGTCTTGGAATCAATCACACCCGCTTGACGTTTAAATACCAGGGAAGACATCATCGTCTGACAGATATTGCTGGTAATGTTGTGCAACAAATACTGGGTTAAATCCGGTGGTGATGCGATGATGATAACGTTGCTGTAGGTCTTGGGGATGACCTGCTTCACTCTGTACTTGAGGAATTACTAGTTTGATCACTTATACGACAGAAATATTATTTCAACCGGATGACATACGCCTTATGTTTTTGCCAGAGGGTCCGATGGCGCTCGGAGTTGACCGGTTCAGTTGGGTTGCCATTCAACACGCTGCCGACAGTCTGCTCGGGTCACTAAATGTGTTTGACTGCACGACCCGCATGAATAACAACTATCCGCTGCGGGGACGTCCCGGATTTGCCTTCCCGACAGATGATCCACAGAAATTTGTCGTTGGAGTGGATAAGCACATTGAACTGGTGGATATCACCAGCGGTGATGCAACGGTACTGACGGACGATATCGATGTTGCAGTGGAGAATACGCTGATTAATGATGCGATTGCATTTGCTGAAGGAATTGTTTTTGGCTCCAAGGATCTCGAATTTGCAACAAACAAGGCGGGGCTCTATTTTTGGAGATTTTCGGATAGGCAATTGTGTCAATTGCGTGACGATCAATTGTGCTCAAACGGTAAAGTGATAACTCGCAATGGCGAGAAGTGGAGCTTGTTGGATATTGATACGCCCACGCAGCAAGTTGTCCGATATGAGCTCGATACCAAACAAGGGACGCTGAGTGAAGCTGAGGTGGTTTTAGATTTCACTGAAGGAGAGATATTTCCTGATGGTATGGTCGCTACGCCAGACGGTAAAAGCTTAATCGTGGCGTTTTATAATCCAGCGGACGCTCAATATGGTGTTGCCCGGCAGTTTTCGATGGAAACGGGCGAGGTCCAAGCTGAATGGCACACCGCACACGCGCCACGTGTCACCTGCCCGTTGTTGCTGGAAACTGTGGCCGGCATAAAACTAGTGCTGACTACGGCAATCGAGGATATGTCAGCTGAAATGTTCGCGCAACATCCTAATTCTGGGTCGCTGTTTGTTGGCGAAACGATTTTCGAAAACGTATCGGACTTGGCCAATATCAGACTAGAACAACTCGGCATTGGACTATAATGTTCGATACAGAATAAAAAAAACACGAGAGAGCTTTTTCCGGTGGTGACGAGCGACGGCGTCTGTGTTACCTTGGGATGTGCACGAGAATCTCTGTTACATGCAACTCTAATAAAACGTGCAAAGCCCCTAAATAAAGTAAAAGCGATACACAGCTTGGAGCGATTAATGGTTCAGCGACCTGAAGATGATGATTCATTTGTAGATGAACAATGGGAAGAAGTTGACGATGACGATCAAGAATCGGATGTCGACGACGACCATGATGATGACGACTCGAATTCCGACTCGAATTCCGACTCGAATTCCGACTCGAATTCCGACAGCGATGAAGACGGCGATGAAGACGGCGATGATTCAGATGCTGCAGACGATGCCGATGCTGTTGATGACGATGACGATGACGATGATGAATATGAATACGAATACGTTGAAGTTGATGAAGACGAAGAACTCGATGACGATGAGGAGTACGAGTACATCGAAGTCGAAGTAGACGATGACGATGACGACGACGATGACGACGACGACGATGATGATGACGATGACGATGATGATGATAGAGACGATAGAGACGACGATAGAGACGACGATAGAGACGACGATAGAGACGACGATAGAGACGACGATAGAGACGACGACGATGATGATGATGACGACGATGATGACCGTTCCAGTAACAAAGGTCGCCGGCGGTCGCGTGGACGAGGGCGTCGAAAAGACGATTCTCGAGGCCGAGATTCGGATTCCGACGACGATCGATCCAGAGATTCAGCTGACGATGATGAAGAATCAGCCGACGAAGAAAAGCCAGACGAACCGGAAGAACCGGAAGAAGAACCGGAAGTCGATTTGGGACCGGATCATCCCGATGCAGTTGCTGCTCTGCAGGATATTGGCGCGAGATTGATGATGAATCAATTCGGTCGGGTCTTTCGGATTATTTTTTACGAACGACACAAAGACGATACCTTGGATCAGATTCGAAATTTACCGAGTTTGAAAGAGGTCTGGATTATGCATACAAAGATTAAGGAAGATGCAGCAAAAGCGTTAGAAGAACGTCTCGAAGGCGTGAAGGTTTATCACAGCTAAGCTAAGTTGTTCCTTGTAATAAAGCCTCAAAACCCCACAGAGCCCTGTTTTTACAGCAGGGCTCTTTTTTTGTGACCTGTTTGGACTTGGTTTCGCATCTCTGTAAGTAGCGAACGAAGTATTAAAGTTGGGGAGAGCAGGAAATTAAAACCAATACCCTGATTTTTAGTTGATCGGCCTCCCCGCTTCTTTTTCAGTTTTGCTTCACATCCTCGTATGAATACGAACCGTAGACTTGTTTCATTTTTGGTGGCTGGCGGGTTCGTACGAAACCGATTTCTCAAGGTCTTCTTGTTGTTGAATGCGAATGTCATTCATGTTGGCACCGAATAATCCTACACGAACGTTGTAGTTTCTTAATCGCTTGGTAATGAGCGAATTGATAACTAGCATTAAAATCAGATTTGCACCTGGAATCAACATACCCGCAAAAGCAGCAGTACCGATCGCTAGATTCCAGCACTTGCTACAGAGCACCGTGATACAAATGGTAACGAGCGACAGGCTAACTCCCGCAGCAAGGATGATCCCCCAAAACCAATAGCCGTCTGTTTCGATTGGAAGCTTTAACAAGGTGCCGATGATTTGTATGTAAAACACTACAAACAAGATAATTGTGAACAATATGAATTGAACAATCATCAGGCATTTTTGATAGAGTGCGATTTGCCAGATATTTTTGAGATCCCATGACCAGCGATCACCGGTATCGAGGTTTGCTGTAGGCGCTAGATAGGGATTCGTTTGCATTGCAGATTTGCTTAACTGAATTGAGTGGAAGAGATCCTGCGGTTCTTAATACAACAGAAATGTTTTACGTCTTTGTCGAAAATCTTGTAGTTCATTATTATACGCTGACCGAATGCCTCTTAGGGATGCCCCAGCTTTAATAGATTCGTACGTCTGCTGATGACTTAGTAGCCGATTTAATGATTTTGTTTCCCATTGTTCTCCATACAGCGCCCGCGCTACAGCTAATTCCAAGCCGGTTGCCAATGGGTCGAAGACATCTCGATCGGTGATCACTAAACTCAAGCCACCACAAACCTGTCCATTGAATTTACTGGATCCAGGTGTAAAGTGAATTGGGACAAAGCGAATTCCTCAGCTGTTGTCATTACAGATCCTGTTATGGGAGCATTACAAATAGCGCTGCGGTCTCTGAATGACGCATGAACACAGGGCAGATAGTAACTAGGGCAACAACGCGAGTGTTGATTCACTGAGCGGCATCTTCGTTGTTAGATAGTTTTCGTAAACTCATCAAATATGCAATGACATCGGCTAGTTCACTTTCTGTCAGTGCTTTGTCGAGTCCATTAGGCATAATGGAGATTGTACCCGCGGTCATCTCATCGATGTCTTTGCGCGGCAGGGTAATGGGATCCCCAATTTGTTGCTGGATGGTCACGCTATCGGTCGTCTGTCGAGTAATCAATCCAGTGAGGATGCGCCCATCGTTGGTGATTATTTGATAAGGTTCGAAGTCACGGACGATGGTGGACGAGGGGAGCACGATGGATTCGAGCAGATCATGGCCGGCTCGATTGGCCCCGATGGTTGTTAGATCGGGACCGATGCGAGATCCTCGTTCACCGACACGATGGCAGGAGGCACACTTAGATTTTTCCGCAAAGAAAATTTTCTTGCCGCGCGATATATCGCCTGTACCCACGAGCGGAAGAAGTTTGTCGAGGCTGGCAAGTTTGGCCTGCTCAGCAATGCGAATTCGTCCAAGTACCTCATTAGCAGCGGGTAAAAGATCTTGCGGAAATCTTTTAATGACATTGCCGAACAGGAATGGCGGCACACCAGTAATATTTTGTGCGCTCGCAATAGAATTGACGAACAGTTTTGCAATTTCAGGGTCACTGGAACGTTCGTACGGGCGGATCAGTTCTGTGAGGTGTGCTGCGCGAGCACGTGGGAATACAGTCACGATACGTTTTAATTGAGCGGTGGTAAGCGAGGTACTTCCGATACGCTGCGCGGCGCCGAGTCCCGCACCGGACCCGTTGTCGACGAGCTGCAGCAGCAGTTCGAGTGAATCATCGGTAATGCGGCCACGCTGGCCATTAGCGACTTCCAAGGCCGCGATTCGTTGCAGCATTGGGCGTGCTGTATCATCACCAAGTTGTTGAAGACGCGCGTCAAAGTGGTCCGTTTTGATCGCAGCTAGAGCAGCCAGCGTTTGATCAACGATCTCCCGTTGATCACTGGCTAAGCCTTTCTGGAGCGGTTCGGTCCAACTTGCGTGCAGCGTTAATGCGTTACCGGCAGTAATAGCGTCGAGCAAGAGTTCTTTGATTTTAGTAGGTGTTTGACTGTTGCTTAACAAGCGTCCCACAAGCCAAGCAGTTTCACCTTGCCCAAGAGAATCTGTGATCAGCTGCTGCACAATTTCACGGTTTTCTGCTGTGCCAGTGGCTTGCAGGAGCGGACCGATAACTTCGACGGAATGATTGGCCCAATCGGTATGCCGACTAAATACGTGAGCGGCTGCGAGTTGAGTGCGAGAGTTTTTAGAAACAACCAATCCCAGTACGTCCTGTGCGGTCAGGTTACCGCCGGGCTCTTGTGTCATTTGGTCTAATGCTAGCAACGCACCTCGTTGACTGTCCGGATCGTCACTTACTAATCCTTGCCTTGTTAGGGGCACGTCGTCGATTTCGATCAACGCAAAAATTATTGCATGGTCTTCCGTGCGATCGATATCGGTCGAGCTTGCTAAGGCTACGAGTAGATGCTCAATAGCCGATGGGTCTCCCAGTCGACCGAGCGCCGTAGCGGCTTCACGGCGGATTTCAGGATGCTCGGATTGGAGCAATTGGATAAGTTGTGGTTGTGCCAGTGGATCGGGATGCGTGCTAAAACTGCGAACAGCGATATGTCGCACGAGTGGATTTTGGTCGCCTAAGGCCGTGCGGATGACTTCCTGAGCTGCCGTTTGCAGTGTGGAGGTGTGTTGTTTAATTTGATCGTTTTGTTCCTCGGCCATGATGGCTTTGCCGACGATATTTGTAAGCGCCCAGATGGCACCTTGTCGGCTTAAGGTGTCAGATCGATCGATGGTTTTTCGTAGAGCGGTAATCATGGTTTGACCACGTGTGGCAGATTCAAAAATTGCTCGTTGACGAACAGCATAGCGTTGATCACCGAGCAATTGAGCGAGTTGAGTTGGAGATTGTGCTGGCCAGTCAAGGCGATTGCCACGTGGATCAACTTGCGTCTTCATGTCGTCACGGCGGACGCGGTAGATGGCACCGAGGACATCAGGTCGAGCGAATTGTGAGGTCGGACAACCTCGATAGAACCAGCCACCGGTGTCTACTACAATCAAGCTGCCATCGGCGTCTTCCACCAAATCGGTTGGATGAAATTCTCGGTTCTCGGAAGAAATGAACTCACGCTGTACTGCGGAATATGTCGCACCCGAACGCTCAAGTTCGACGCGCACGACTTTACCACTGTTGAAAAAAGTGGCAAACATATTGTCTCGCCATTGATGGTTTAGTGCGCCGCTGCGATAACGGAGTGTCCCAGAGATTGCGACGTGGCCGAATTGATGGACCGGACCAAGAACGGGTCCGGTGGTTTGCAGTTCTGCGAGTACTTGTTCGCGATGAGGATACGCACCTCCGTGAAGCCAATGTACTAGGCAGTCGGCGCGGGGCCGAGTATAGAAAATGTTGACAGTCCCGAGGACTTCACCCGCTGGTGTGAAGTCGACTTCAACTGGGTTATCCATGCCGCCGCCACTGTGACGGCGAACGTCGGTCCCGGCAATAGTGCTCGAGAATATATAAGAACCCTTGCGGGAAATGACTACATTTCCATCCGTATCTTTGAATTCATGTCCGTGATATCCGTCGCACCAATACAGTCGGCCGTCAGGCCCTAGGAAACATCCGTGGATGCTAGCGGCGTTACCCGTAAAGCCAAAACGGTCGACAATGATATCGCGTTTGTCGGCGATACCGTCACCGCTGGTGTCGGTGAGCCGCCAGATATTTGGAGGAGAGGCGACATACAGCGAACCATTGTGCCAGACGCCACCCATGGGGAATGTCATTTTGTCGGCGAACACGGTGCTTTTGTCAAACTTGCCATCACCGTCGATGTCTTCGAGCAGGTTGATTGAATTTGGTAGTTGGGCCTCGAGGTCAGTGGCACTGAGGTTGATTCCGGCATTGTTGCAGACATACAACCTGCCTTGGTCATCAAATGTGGCGAACGTCGGGTGGTCCACAAGTGGAGGACCGGCGATGAGCTCAACAGAAAACCCTTCGGGGACATCGATTTGCTGAGGAATAAATTCAGCGGTCGATGTGATTGTTGAGTTTAGTAGCTCTTGTGCAGGGGTAATGTTACTCGACATGACCACGAGTAACCCGACGGTTAGAATCTTTTGTAAATAAATCACTTGAGCCTTATGGTTGGTGGACTTTTTTCGTCGGATCGACAAGATGTTGTTGGGTTCTGGGGACACGGTTGTAGTGAAGATCACCGCCGATTAGTCGCATCAGCGGTGGACGCTGCCCCGTAGCAGGTGTTCGAAATAAGTAATCAGAAATGTAGGGGGCCAGTTTAGGTACATCCCGTGCTGTTTCTTGGAATTTTGCCAATAGTTCAGCAACGACTTGCGGGTGCTCGCTTGCCACGTCATGTTGCTCGCCGCGATCAGCATCGAGATCAAACAGCATCATGTTCCGTGGCCCGTCACCGGTTGTCAATCCTGGGTGTTGTAGTAAACCAGCCTGTTCGAATTGAGCAAGAATCGCCACTCCATCCGGAGCTCGCGGGTCAATCCAGTTCTTTTTCTGCGCCGCAGTTAAACGCCCATTAGGCGCTGGGCCGGATCCCAGTACATGTAGTTTCCATTTGCCTGATCGGATCATGGCTAGCTTTGTTCCTCGCATACCATAAATAGCATCGTGCGGGCTCGGTGCCTTGGGATTGGTGAGCACGTCCATGATGTCCCGTCCGTCGATCACTCGGTCTGTCGGCAACGGCACTCCCGCAATTTTGCATAAAGTCGGAAACACATCAACCGTCGCTGTTGGAGCGTGATTTACGGTGCCAGCTGGAATATGCCCTGGCCACCGCACAATCATGGGCACTCGCAGGCCACCGTCCCAAGTCGTGCCTTTCATACCACGCAAACCACCTGAAGATCCGCCGTACCAAGGACCATTATCCGAAGTGAAAATAACGATGGTATTGTCGTCGATCTTAAGCTGCTTGAGTTTTTCAAAAATCTCTCCGATGGAGGTGTCCAATTCTTTGATAACGTCGGCATACAAATTGTCGGGCGTTTCGGGTGTGTAGAAATCATCGGAAGCGGCTAATGGTTTGTGAGGCATCGCGTGCGGCAAGTATAAGAAGAACGGGTCGTCTTTATGCTTTTCAATAAACTGTATGGCTCGCTCAGTGTATCGCTCGGTTAAAGTAGCTTGCAGCACGGGATATTCCACAACCTTCTCGTTGTGAATTAGTTGTACCGGAAACATATCATTGGAATATAGGATGCCATAGTATTCGTCAAATCCTTGTGTCCGCGGCAACCACTTCTTTTTATGGCCAAGGTGCCATTTTCCGAAAGCGGCAGTTGCGTAGCCGACCGTTTTTAACGCTTCGGCGATTGTGATTTCAGATTGCGGCAAGCCAAAGTTCGAATGGCCAGCGTCGGGGGCAGGGTTGGACATCATAGTGTGTCGAAACGGGTAACGACCGGTAAGAATCGTGGCACGCGACGGTGCGCAATAGGGTGTCGGGACATAGAAGTTCGTTAACTGGGCTCCTGCGTTCGCCATCTGGTCGAGCACCGGGGTTTCAAACTTACATTTCTCGTCAAAACATCCAACATCTCCGTAGCCGAGATCATCGGCGAAAATAAGAATGATGTTTGGTCGCTCGGACGCACCAACAAAAGTCGATGAAACGGCAAGCAACAATATTGAAATGTGTGTTTTCATAACTTGATTGTATATGAATGGTAGGAAATCGTGTGGCACCAATCCGCCGGGCGCGTGGTCAACGGATGATTCCTGTTCTTTGATTATAGATACTTTTGGGTTAATCAATGCCGTTTAGCTGTCGGGACAATTGACCTCAGCGGTTCGTCAAAAAATACCATGTCACCATTCAATACGTTTGTTTGCTAAAATATAGCCAAGAAGCATCGCATAGCTTACACAAAAGACAAATCATGACCCATAAAATCATCGAATGACTTAGTGACCGATATGAGCGATCAACACGTATTGTTACAGGATTACCAGCGCGACGGAGTTGTACGGATTCGGGAGTTCTTTTCGGCTGGCACGGTTGCTCAGATCAGGTCCGAGTTAGATCGTTATATTCGCGAAGATTTACCGTCGAAACCGAAGGACGCTTGTACGCGTGAAGCCGATGGTAAGGCGATTCGTAATCTGTGGCGACTAGAGCAACACAATGAGTATTTCAAGGAGCTTGGGCAGCGGCGGGAAATGACCGAGCTGATTGCAGCTTTGGTTCAAGGCGAACCGGTACTGAAGGGTGTGGAAACATTTAGCAAGCCTGCGCGGATAGGTTCGCGCGTGCCGTACCATCAGGACAATGCCTATTTTTGCCAGACGCCGCCTGATATGTTAACTGTGTGGGTAGCGATTGACTCGGTTACCGTTGAGAACGGAGCTGTTTACTTCATCAAAGGCTCCCACAAATCTGGCATGTTACCTAGTAAGCCATCGGGAATACCGGGGAATTCGATCGGATTGGCCACAACGCCTGCTACACCCAAATCTGAACAATTTTGTGCGACGCTTGCTGCTGGTGATGCAACCATTCATCATTGTGAAATTGTCCACCATTCAAACGAGAACCTCACCGAACAATCGCGCCTTGGTTTGCTGTTTGTTTACCGTGGGACTCATACTCAGACTGATGCAGCTTTACAGGCCACCTACACACAAGCCGTAACAGCAACGCCTCCGGCCTAAAAACCCTCAAGTCTTAATCCTGCAGCGCTGTTAGTACAAATTCGGTCGCTTGGATCGTATCCTCTAAGGTCGTACTGTGCCCACCAGCAGGGCGATGGATACTCAACACATGTTTCGAAAAGGGTTTGACTTGCTTGATAAGCTTCAGAACGCTATGAGGTGGAACAACACTGTCTTTTGCCCCTGTTGTACAGGCAATTGGCATTGTGAATTTGTGGGGGAAATAGATCGCGCTGCGACGCTTATATTCATCAGGAACTTCTGCTGGCGTTCCCCCAAACGATGCGGCAATCGCTGCGCTGAAGTTAGGATAATGTACTAAATCTGCGGTACCGTTTAAGGCGACAACGCCATCGATCAGATTTGCATGTAATGCGGTAAAAGTTAATGCTCCCGTTGCGCCCATCGAGCCGCCGAGCAAAATGATCTTATCAATTCGGTATTGGGTTTTGAGTGTGTCAATGATTTGCACTAGATCGGCTTCGGCTGCCGGACCCATCCACGATGTTTTAGCGCGATAGTCTGGCGAGATTAAAATCATCTTATGTCGCGCAGCTACCTGTCTAGCTCCAGCGCATTCACCGCGCGGTTGATTAATGAATTGCCAGCGGTCACTGCCATGTCCGTGCAAGGTAATCAACACGTTGTGTCGTTGCTTGTTGTCAAAACCAGCGGGCAGCAGTTCGATATATTTCTGATTGGATCCATCATAGGTTGCTTTAAAAGAAACATCCCGCATAACCTCTTGGGCTTGAGCTAGAGACGAAAGCTCCTGAGACAATCCGCAGCTACAAATGAAAACAAGTATGGGTTTTAGAAACAATGATCGCATGGTGTGGTTTTGTAATTTATTGGTAGAGGGCCTACGGGGAGGTGAAATTCGGTAAAATGAATGTAGCAGAAAAGTGACCCTTAAAGAAAGTGAACCCAGATTATGTTGAAACGTCTTACGCTACAATTCTTGTCTTTGATTGTTTTGTTGACCCATCCCGCGATCATTTGTACTGCTCAGTCAACGACTAGCGGCGACGAAGATGACGGAAAACTGCGTATTGTTTGTTTTGGCGCCCACCCTGATGATGCGGAATACAAGAGTGGCGGTACGGCTGCGATGTGGGCTAATCTTGGTCATCACGTTTTGTTAGTGTCTGTAACAAATGGTGACATTGGTCATTGGAAGATGGCTGGCGGGGAACTTGCCAAACGCCGAGCTGCGGAATCGGCGGAAGTTGCTAAGCGATTGGGAGCTACCTCTAAAGTGCTTGATATTCACGATGGGGAGTTGCTGCCGACACTTGAGAATCGTAAAACTATCTGCAAAATCATCCGTGAATGGAATGCGGATATTGTCATTTCACATCGACCCTGGGACTATCATCCCGATCATCGATATACGGGCATCCTTGTACAAGACGCAGCGTTCATGGTGACGGTACCATTTTTCTGCCCCGACGTTCCGCACTTAAAGAAAAACCCAGTGTTTTTGTATTCCAGCGATCGCTTTACAAAACCCTATCCCTTTACTGCAGACGTCGTTGTCGCGCTTGACAGTGTGTTTGACCAAAAAGTGGATGCCTTGACGGCGTTAGTTTCGCAAGCCTTTGAAGGTGGCGCGGGTGGCAGTGCGGAGCGTCTGGCACTGGTACCACCGGCGAGTGCGCCACAAGAACGAAGAGCTTGGTTGCACGAACGTTGGGCGCGGCGGCAAGGCGGCGAAGCAAATCGATTTCGTGAAGAATTGATTCGAGCCTATGGCTTAGAGGTCGGCAGTAAAGTGAAATATGCGGAGGCGTTTGAAATTTGTGAGTATGGGGCACGTCCGTCCAAGAAACGACTGCAAGAGTTATTTCCATTTTATGGTACAGAAGAGAAATAACCGTATCGCGAGGTGCGGCGTGCTGACAAGAAAAGACGTTATTGTTTAGCTGCTTGTATTTGCCGCGCTGAGATGCTGCGAAATTCCCAAGGAAGTTTTGCATTAGCAGGCAGGTCATCGAGAATCTTCTGTAGGTTAGCATGGGCAGCCTTGGTCGCTTGGTCGTTGCGTAATTCGAGGCTGTCTTGCAGGTTGTTTTGTTCTCGCGGATCGATTGATAGGTCATAAAACTGACCGCTTGAAAACAGTTTGAATCTCTGGTTTCGTACCACTCGGACTTCACAATATTGACTTAGGCACCAAGCTCTCCATGGTTTGTCATGATTTGGATTGCGTAATTGTGGTGCAAACGATCGTCCGTCGATTTTAATAGCTGTGGGTATTTTCGCTTGTCCGAAGTCAGCAATGGTCGGTAGGATATCGGTCATGTCGATCAAATCGTCGCTTTCTCGACCTGCTGGAATATGTTTAGGGCAATTAACGATCAGCGGCATATTGATGCCCCATTCAGTCAGTGGATAATAGCCGTCGTCGTTAGGTTTCATCGTAGAACCAATTTCTGCGTACCGTCCGTTTACTCGCCCTGCCAAGTTGTCGTACCCATGATAGGAACCGTCGTCGGTGCCATTGTCGGTGGCGACTATGACGATCGTATTATCACGGAGGCCAAGGGTATCCAGTGCAGAGACCATGCGACCGACTAGGGTGTCGGCATATTGTGCCATGCCGATGAACAATTCACGATCGGAAAGTTCATGGCCGGTTTTATTATCCGGAGTTGGTCCAATGGAAAGGTGAGTGAGTATTGCGGGGTAGTAGGCAAAAAATGGCTTATCACTTTCTTTTTTTTGTCGCCCCATGAACTCAATCAGCTTCGCGGTGAAGATTTCGGGGCCGTATTGCCCGGTGGTTTCTAGACGTTTTCCATTTTCGATAATATAGGGGTCCCAATAACGTTTCTTATGAGCGGGGTGTTCTTTTTTACCTTCGGGAAAGATG
>LWDU01035444.1_pt1 | contig 29005 bp, 26 predicted proteins | sample 727161 | NCBI WGS metagenome assembly LWDU01 (sample SAMN04566230, study PRJNA314399) | hydrothermal vent metagenome | isolation source: deep sea hydrothermal plume seawater | place: Mexico: Gulf of California, Guaymas Basin | collected 2004-07-11
CTCGGCCTCGTTCATTCATTCGTTTGGAGACTTCCCTGCCCATTAAGAAAGCACCGAAGGTGTTGATACGCCAGACGCGTTCATAATCCTCCGCAGGGAATTCCATAATGCTGTGAGCAGCACCAATGGCGGCGTTGTAACAGGCGACTTCGATTGGCCCGATTTCAGATTCGATTTTCTCGATCAGCTCGACCACCTGTTGCTCCTGGGTCGCATCGCAACTATAGCCGAAGGCTTTTCCCCCCTCAGTTTCAATCTGGCTGACCAGGTCATCCAGCCGGTAACCCTTTCGTCTTGCCATACAGGCAACGTAACCTTCTCTGGCAAAACGTTTCGCGACAGAGCCGCCGGTGGCTACGCCCGCACCGATGACCAGTGCGACTTTTACGCTTTCAGGCATGCGTATGGTTTTCCTTTGTTTGTTAGAATAAATGTTTGTTAGAACAAAAAAAACTGATTCGTTCCAGAAATAACCATCGACGGCTGTTTCTGGAGTTTGTCACTTTACCAGCAAAGGCAACGTGCTCGTTTTCGATCATGCGCTAGTAACGAGCAAAACTAAATCCATGCTATCGAATTCGATAGACAGCGCTATTTTGCTGATTCGGTAAGCCAGGAGAGAAACGTCGTCGATACCATACCGGCTTCGATGATTTGCCAGGGTTGATGCTAATCAGTTGCATTGCTTTGATAGCCCAGTTCTTCGGCAACATGGCGAAGCGTTTCCGGCGCATAACAGTAGTCGGTAATCGGGGTAACGGTGTTGTTAGTTCCCTGTAGTCTTAGGATGTCTGGCGTAAACCGCTTCAAGCGTCGCAAAACGATCTTTTTTAGCGCCACCTGACTGATGACACGGGAAGGGCATTGGCCTGTGCGCCGATGTAAAACGACACTCGGTATTCTCTTCTCACAAGGTCAGTGTATAACCTCAGTTCCTGGTAGAACTTTACTCGTATCAGGCATCTCGCTGCGATTGCTCACAAACCGCCGGACAACCGGTACTGATTCAGTATTCTGGTTGTTGGAATACCCCTGGAAAATTTTCTATCCTCATTGACCTTGATCAATTGGCCAGTTTTGACGCTGTTCTACACTATTAGCTAGCAATTTCACAAAATCAGAATTGCATTCGAGGTGTGAGAATGGAGCAGCAACATTCATTCGTCTGGTACCGGTGGTTATACATCCTGAAGTTCCCGGTGACCCTGGTATTTGGCGTGTTTGTAACAGTTTCTCTTTTGTATCTGATGCAGTATCTAATTGGTTCTGGGGAAAAGGCGCTCGACGAAACATCCAATTTAGGCATCGTCGACTTCGTTCGTATGAAAGAAGATCTGCAGGTCCAGGTGAAGCAACGGAAACCGAAACCGCCACCCGCCCTCGATGAACCGCCACCGGAGATGAGGCAAGAGTCTTACGTGGTCAGCGTTGATAATTCCTGGAACGCCAAGTTTGACGTGCCTCTGGCTGAATTAAATATGAGGAGGTCTTCAACCTTAAGCAGTGATGGTGATTACCTGCCTATTCTCAAGGTGCAACCCACGTATCCCAGGCGTGCGTTGCGGAATGGCTGAGTGCTACTTGAATTTACAGTTGATGACGCGGGTAAGGTGGTTAGTCCGACTGTGCTGGAGAATTGTGTTGAAACCTATTTTCCAGGCCTGCGGACCTGCGAGGACAAACCGGGCAGGATTTTTGATAGGCCAGCCATTTCAGCGGCTGTGAAGTTTAAGTACAAGCCTAGAGTCATCGATGGAATACCGATTGCTACGGTTGGGGTCATCCACAAAATCACCTTTGAATTCAATGAAATACGGGATATTTGAACGAATCTCAACAATTCCAGTTGCCGGTATGTAACGTTCGCCACCCTTTTTGAAATGGGTATGACCACGATCTAGATCAGCACGAGTAGTGTATATTTGATCATCCATTGTAGTGAGAGTGATAAGCAGGTGCTTCAGAAGCTCAAAGATGTTGTGTCTCGATTAGTTTCTCTGTATCCCTTTGTGACTCTGATCGCACTGTTTGTCAGCGGGATACTTTTCTGGGGCGCATTTAACTGGTCTTTGGAACTCAGCAACACCGAATCGTTCTGCATTTCATGTCACGTAATGCGTGACAATATTTATGCTGAGTACAAAAAATCGATCCACTATCAGAATGCCAGTGGTGTCAGAGCGACTTGCCCTGATTGCCATGTACCGAAGGAGTGGAAAGACAAGGTCGTCAGGAAAATAGGCGCAACCAATGAGCTCTTTCACTGGATGGCAGGTTCAATTAATACTCGAGAGAAGTTTATAGGCAAGCGAATGCAATTAGCTGGCTATGTCTGGTCGACCATGGAGGCTAACAACTCTCTGGAGTGCCGCAACTGCCACGAACTCAACTACATGAACAATTCTGTGCGGCGGAACAACTACGCACATCAGCGAGCGTTGCAATCCGATATGACCTGCATTGACTGCCACAAGGGAATAGCGCATCTGCTACCAGAAGAGTACCTGGAAACAGAGCATGCAAGATTCGAGCAGGACGGAACGAAGTGTGATAATTGTCATGCTAACTTAAGTTACAGGGACGAGGAGTGGGGATGGTGAAATCAGATCCAGTAGATATTGTGAAGGTCGTTACTATTTTTATATTGAGTATCTCATTGCCCATACTTGCCGACGACCGGGTTGACAAAGGCGAACGATTATTCAATCAAAACTGTGTGTTCTGCCATCAGCCGGATGCCATAGGAAAGCCGGGGCTTGCGCCTTCTCTGACAAACCCTGAATTGCTGGAGATTTCTTCAGATAAGTATCTGATGTCAACAATCCGTGATGGTCGAAAAGACACGTCTATGCCTCCCTACCCTCACCTTGGTCGTGAAGGCATCATGTCCATTCTTGCCTATCTGCGAAGCCATGATAGGAGAGCGAACCGAGCGGTAGAAGTCGATGCACAGGAACAGGCCCAGGGAGACCCGAGACTTGGACAACTCTGGTTCGACCAAATATGCGCCACCTGTCATGGACCGCAAGGCGATGGCTACCTGGCAGGTGGCTCGGGTACTGCGATTGGTAAATCGGGCTTTTTATCCAAGGTCTCCGACGGCTTTATCAGAGAGACTATCAAGGTAGGCAGATCAAATACCCGCATGTTGCCTTTTCAGGGTCCCGCAGGCTTAGCGGATCTGGCAGACAGAGAGATTGAAGACATCATCTCCTACATGAGAACACTTGAGGAATAACAATGAAAAGATTTAAGACAAGCCGAAGAAGCTTTATCAAAGGTAGTGCCTTCATTGCCTCGACTGCTACAGGTGCCGGATTGTTTGTTGCTGATAATCCAGAATTGGAAGCGGCGTCGGCCACCGGCTCAACGAATCGAACAACTGCGTTGGCACAATGTCCTTATTGTGGCGTTGGTTGTGGCACCATAATCCAGACCGAGAACGGGAAGATTGTTTCCATGCGGCCTGACAAGGACCATCCAACCAACTATGGCCTGCAATGCATCAAGGGACTAACAGCCGCCGAGCCCATGTATGTTGACCGAATGGAAGGCGAACCATACGTACGTAAGGACGTGTGGGAGGAGTGGAACAAACCTGGTCATGGTGATCTTGGGTTTATCAGCAATACTAAAGGGTCCTTCGATGAAGAACACTTTGTGCGCATTCCCTATGAAGCAGCATCAGATATGGTGGCTCACAAGATCGTTCACTATGCCAAAGAATATGGCGGAAATTCTGTAGCGCTTTACGGGTCCGGGCAGCTGACGATGGAGGGTCAGTACCTGGAGAACCTCTTCATGAAAGGCGTGCTTGGTTCAAACACGATCGAAGCCAATGCGAGAATGTGCATGACATCGGCAGTGACCGGGTATTTTTCCACACTCGGTTCTGATACACCGCCGCTGGCATACGAAGACATTGAGCTGGCCGATATGATCATGCACTTTGGTCACAACGCTCGTGAATCTCACCCGATTGTCTATTGGCGGTGCGCCGACCACAAAAAGAAAAATGACATCACCACCGTCGTAGTTGATCCAAGAAATACAGGCACTACTCAGGGTTACAGCGACATTAACCCTGACAACAACTTTCATGTACCCATATTAAACGGTGATATCAGCTTTCTGAACGCGCTTGCGCATGTTCTGTTGAAGGAGCATGACGATGTTGTTGACTGGGAATTTGTTAAGGCACACGTCAATGGATGGGAAAATTATGTGTCTGGTGTACTCAAGGAATACAGCCCGGAACAGGTTCAGGACCGAATGGGCGGCGATGTACCTCCGGAGCTCATCAGGCAAGTAGCAGGCCAGTTTGCAGATGCAACACGAAAGCGCTTGCAAAGAAGCAAAGGCAGCCAGTCAGGTGACGGCCATGGTGGTGTGATTGTCATGTGGGGAATCGGATTCAATCAGCACCTCCATGGTCAACACAACGTAATATCAATCATCAATCTACTTGCGTTAACGGGTAACCTCGCTAAACCTGGTTGCGGACCTTTCTCCATGACAGGGCAACCGAATGCAATGGGAGAAAGATTTACGGGCGGTCTAACTGGCAGGTTACCATTCAACCAACCGCTCTCGAACGAGACCCACCGTGCACATATGGCCAAGCACTGGCGGGTACCGGAAGAAAATCTGATAAAAGCGATGAACTCTCCAAACCCGGGTTTTGCGGTGGGTATGCATGAACGCGCGCTGAAGGGTGAAGTGAAGGCAATGTTCTGGGTATACGCCACGCATATTGACCTTCCCGATCAATATAATTTGATTCGACCTGCATTGCTAAAAACCTTCAACGTTGTCCAGGAGATTTATCGTCATGCACCCAACAACCTCTATGCCGATGTGATCTTTCCCGCAGCAACATGGGGAGAAGTAGAAGGCGTTTACATCAGCTCAGAGCGAAGAATTAACATCAATCAAAAAGCGGCCCAAGCACCGCGGGGATGCCGTCCTGATATGGACATGGTGATTGATAAGGGAAAGGAAATAGCACATCTGCTTGGGCTGAATGCTGATGCCATTTTCCCGTACCAGCGTAAAGAGGATGGATCCTACGATGCTCAGGAAGTCTTCAGGGACGTGATTCGAGCCTCTGAAGGCACCGACACGGATCTCACTGGTATTCTCGAGGTTGAAAAAATCGATAACATTGAACCTTATGAGCAACTCGCGCGGCTGCGTGGTATCCAGTGGCCCGCGCCGACCTATGGCAGCGCCAGAGAAGGCGGCATAAAACGACGTTTTATGATGCAGGAAGGAGACTGGTCAAACCGGCCCTATGGATACTTCCGAACCCAGGATGGAAAGGTGCATATGAAATTGTGTCATCAGGATTATTCTGATCGTGAAGCGGTGACAAAAAAGCTGATGGCCTTTGGTCAGGAAGAAGGTCTCTATACGATCGATCATCTGGATCTTATGGAAGAGGCCAGAGACAAAGGTCTAACGCCGGATCTGCCCGATGAATCATTCAGGGGCAGGAAGTGGCAGGATGTACCCAAGGATAAATACCCCTATTGGATGGGGCTGGGTGTGGTCTACGAGCATTTTCACACTGCTAAATCCAACCGCAGCCCGACAACCCGGCGACTGGTACCAGAGATGTATGTTGAAATGCATGAGGAAGATGCCAGGGATCTGGGTATCAAAGATGGTGAGAAAGTCCGGGTCATCTCCCGGCGTGGATCACTTGAGGCGAGGGCTCAGGTTGGTCTTAACTCTCTGGTAAAACCAGCCCGGAACAGTGTGCCGAGGGGTTACATGTTTGGCCCCTGGAATCTGTCTGTTGCCGATAGTGCTGACCCCAAGAAAAACAAGTGGCTTGCCAATGGTATCTCATCGCGCATCTGGGACCCGGTTTCCGGCCAGGTGGACTTTAAGAAGCTGGCCTGCCGGATCGAAAAAGTCTAGCAATACCAGATGGGATATATACGGTGAAACGCCGCCAACTTGTCCAGTTACTTGGCATTCGATTGATTTTGTCTGCCTTTTCTGTGTTGCTGGTGCCGGTACACGCCGCCCATGCAGTCCGTCAGAAAATCACGAGGCGATATCTGCGACCACCAGGATCACTGAAGGAAGTCGATTTTCTCACTGCCTGCATTCGTTGTGGACAATGTGGAGAAGTGTGCCCGAATAGATGTATCAAGTATTTTGGCATCGATGAAGGCGTTTCCATGAAAGACACCCCGTACATCGTGCCAAGGGAGAAGGCTTGTATTCTCTGCATGAAATGCGGAGATATTTGTCCCACCGGCGCGATTCGGCCGGTGCAACGTCTCGCCGAGGAGATCATCGAAAATGTTGACATGGGCAAGGCCAGAGTCGATGAAAACATTTGTCTGTCTTTTCAGGGTAAAACATGCGGTGTTTGTTATCGTGCATGTCCTTTACCCGATATTGCAATTCGAGTTGGTATGCTTGAACAACCTCACGTGTTAGATCAGTGCGTTGGCTGCGGTTTGTGCGAGCGCTCGTGCATTCAACTTCCGCAAGCCATCAAGGTGATCCCCGCCCACACCAGGCTCGGATGATGAAGTATCTTTTTATGCGGCAGTTGAACAAACAGCGTTTGTGTTGTTTATCCCTGGTGTTCCTCATTCTGATCTTTCTTCCGTTTGCCAGTATCTACCAAAACTATACTGCTGCTCACGCGTATGATCTGCTCAATTCAGAGGAGAAGTTTCTCTACGATGTCATGCAAACGCTGACCGAGCCTCTGGTCAGTGATCCTGTGCAATTGGATGCATTAAAAGGCACTACCTGGTCAGCGAGAATTGGTGGATACAAGATCAGCGACCCGCTGGCTGTGGTGAGCCAAAGCTTCGCATCCTGGTCCTGGAATCCCTCGTTTGCTGCAACAGCTCTAATACCTCTTCTCGTCTCGTTGCTAGCTGGTCGTATTTTCTGTGGCTGGATCTGTCCGGCAACCTTGCTTTACGAACTAAATACAAATTTTGCGCTATTTTTGAACAAACTCGGCGTGCCGATTCACCGGTGGCACTTCGACAGACGCCTCAAGTATGGAGTACTTATTTCAGGCACCCTGATTACGATGCTTTCAGGACTGATGATACTGCCTGCCATCTATCCGCCCGCGATTGTCGGTCGAGAGATCTACTATGCGATCGCACTGGACGGTTTTTCAATCAGCACGATATTTTTTGTGCTGACGATGATGGCGGATACTTTTATTGCAAGAAGAGGTTTTTGTCGATATCTGTGCCCCGGTGGCGCGCTGTACTCATTGTTAGGTCGCTATCGGTTACTGAGAATCCAAAGAAAAGTGAGTGTCTGTAACGATTGCCAGCGTTGCGACAGTATCTGTGAATTCGGCTTAGAACCTATGAGCGATCAGTTCGGACAGGAATGTAACAACTGCACTGCGTGCATTGCCATTTGCCCGACTGATTCACTTCAGTTTCACTGGACGCCCGTGGACCAGCCTTATCAGGGTCCGGGTCATCAGGGGCGACAGTACGTAGCTGCTAACACTGATTTGATTGCGACAGATACCAGGAGTTCGTGCTGTGAATAATTTGCCTTGCCTGACTGCGCTACGACGGATAGTGCTGCCGTCTGTGATGCTGTCTTGTTTATCGTATCAGTCTGTCTTTGCTCATCATGTACTGGGTCGTCCGGCTTATAGCTTAAACGAGGATTCGAATACTCCGCCGAGCATGGCGGTCGAAACTCAGATTGGGGATTTTTTTATTACTTACATGGTTTTTCCTGCTTTTCCCAAGTCTGCCCAACCCGGGCGAATCAACCTGTACATCCAGGGAATCGATGAAGGCAGATATTTCAACGACAAAGTTACATTTCTTGTTATTGATGACGCTTTTTTTTCCGACCGACAGGAGGTAATTGGCACGCAGGACATTGATGATGGTGTTTATCGTCAGGGGTTTGTGTTCAAAGAAGATGGAGAATATTTAATCCGTGCTCATTTTGAAGATAATGAAGTACCTTACGACATCGACTTTCCGTTACAGGTTGGTGAGCTTTCTCCCGTCAAACCACTGGTAGCAACAGTATTGGTTCTGTTGTTCACGATAGTTGGTTCAAATCTGCTCATGGGAAAACGAGCCCAACTGGCGAAGTTCAGGGCACACAGGAAATCAGAAACATGACCATGCTTCATGCCGGGTTACCAACAGTTTGGATTGTCATTACGGTACTGACGATGGCCGCGCTGCTGATCGGTTCGCTGTTTTCATCGACGTCGACTGCAAATCGTGATTCCTTCAGTCTGGCCGAAGCACCCTTGATTGGCGGCATTTTTCGATACCTCAGCTCGCAAACTACGATCCTTCTCTGTTTGAAAATCGTGTTTGTCGCCTTGTTTGTGCTCATCATTGTATCGGGTCTGATGGGCACACCCATTGCCGAAAGAAATTTCAGTACTGTTGTCACCTGGAACCTCTGGTGGACTGGTATCGTTATTTCAGTCCTGTTCATGGGAAATGCCTGGTGCGCTGTTTGTCCCTGGGACACGATCGCCAATTGGCTGGCACGCCGCCGTTTGTGGACCCGAAATCGCTTTGAGACCCGGTTGAACCTGCGCGTTCCCGGCATGCTCAGAAATCTGTGGCCGGCTCTTGTATTGCTGATTGTTATGGCCTGGCTCGAGTTGGGTGTTGGGGTCACAACGAGTCCATATGATACGGCTTTGCTGGCGTTGATGATGGTGGTGTTTGCGACAGCAACGTTGGTGTTGTTTCGAGACAAGGCATTCTGCCGCTATTTTTGTCCCGTTGGCAGGACCATTGGAGTCTATTCTCAGGTCGCGCCTGTTGCGTTAAGACCTGTAGATACCGACACGTGCGATAACTGTGAAACGCTTGATTGTTACAACGGTAATGAAGAAATTGAACCCTGCCCAACGAAACTTGTTATGGGGCGATTACAGGAGAATACCTACTGCATTGCCTGTGGTAACTGCACCAGGAGTTGTCCATCAAGCAACATTAGTTGGCAGTTACGATCGCCGAGCATTGAAGCAATTCAGGATGCGAGGCCTCACTTTGATGAAGCGGCTTTCATACTCGGGTTGTTGGCCTTCACCAGTTTTCATGGCTTAACGATGTTGCCTGGCTGGATGCAGCTGGTGAGTAGTCTGGCAAGAGAGATTGGTGATAGTGGTCAGCTTCTTGTCACCTTTACTATCTTATTGGTTTGTTATCTGTTCTCGGTGTATATGGTTTATTCGATTTTTGTTCTACTTTTCAAAATGGTGGCACCACGATTTGGTTTCAGTCAAATATATTCAGGGTTTGCATTTTCTGCCCTGCCGCTCGCACTGGCATACCACGTTGCACACAATCTTAATCACCTGTTCAAGGAAGCAGGGAACCTGAAGGAGGTCATAGCGAATCCGATGGGAACAAATGCAATGCCTTTGTCGATGGCCGAGAAGCACCAGCGAACCATGGATATGATGGTGTCGGCTGATTTGATACCAGCAATTCAGGTTTGCTTGCTCGTCGTTGGATTCTGGCTGTCTTTGCAGGTCATTAAATACAGGGGCGAGAAAATATTTAAGGCTTCAAAATCGCAACAGATACCGCTGGTGCTTTTCTCTGTGCTGATCAGTTTGTTTAATCTCTTCCTTCTATCTCAGCCGATGACGATGAGAATGTAGTATGGACAGGCGCCAATTTTTTAAAAATGGCCTGGATAAAGTCAAGAAGGCCGCGATGAACGCTGCCGATGTTCGCGCGAAGAGCAAAGCAGCCCATTGGATTCGACCTCCATTTGCGCTGGATGAACTGGATTTTCTGCTCACCTGCGCTCGCTGTGACGAGTGCATTGATGCGTGCCCCCATGACGTTATCTTTAGGTTACCAATTTCCCGCGGTGCAGAGGTGGCGGGTACACCGGCCTTAAATCTCCTCAATCAAGGTTGTCACCTTTGCGAGGATTGGCCCTGCGTCAATGTTTGTGAAACCGGCGCGCTCATTTTCCCGGTGCAGCCTGAATTCCAGGAACAAAAGGAGCAACAGGAGCAGCAGGGTCAAGCTTTAGTCGCTCCACGAATTTCCGTTGCAGTGATAGAGACCGATCAGTGCCTTCCCTATCTTGGGCCTGAGTGCGGTGCGTGCAAAGACTCCTGTCCCCTGGACGGTGCTCTGATCTTCGAAGGTGTGCGTCCTGCCATTAATTCTGAGGTGTGTGTTGGTTGCGGCCTGTGTCGTGAAGTGTGCGTCGCCAATCCCAAGGCCATCGGTATTTCCTCCTTGCAGAAATGACAGTAAATCGTGCTTAGGCGACTATGCTGTATTTACGCCGCCTTTTGATCTGGATCATTAACTGTAAGTCCTGACAGAGTACACTCACTATGGTATTGAATTTAGGAGGATTCGTTTTGGACAGGGAACACTTTGACGTTTTGATTGTAGGTGCAGGAATATCCGGTGTGGGCGGGGCTTACCACCTTCAGACCCAGTGCCCAGACAAATCCTTTGTCATCCTTGAAGGGCTCGAGACTTTTGGCGGTACCTGGTGGACCCACAAATACCCGGGTATCCGCTCTGATAGCGACCTGTTCACGTTCGGTTACCGGTTTAAACCATGGATCGGAGCACCGATCGCTACGGCCGACGAAATACTCAGTTACATGGGCGAAGTCATCGAAGAAAACAGTATCGATCAGCATATCCGTTATAACCACTGGATCACACGAGCCGCCTGGTCAACTGAGGATCAGCGCTGGACGATCGAGGGGGAACGAAAAGATACAGGAGAGTCAGTGAGCTTCACCTGCAACTTCCTTTGGATGTGCCAGGGGTACTACAAGCATTCTCAGGGTTTTACGCCTGATTGGGAAGGCATGAACGACTACGAAGGTCAGATTGTCCATCCCCAGACCTGGCCGGAAGACCTGGATTACAAGGGCAAAAATGTCCTCTGCATTGGTTCCGGGGCAACCACTGCCACTGTCGTCCCTGCCATGGCTGCCGACTGTGAGCACATAACAGTGCTGCAACGCTCCCCGACTTACTTCACACCCCAGAAAAACATCAATGAAACCGCAGATCACCTTCGCAAACTCAAAATTGATGAAACCTGGATCCACGAGATAGTTCGGCGGGAAATTCTTCACAATCAGGAAGAATTCACCCGACTTGCCCTTGAGCAACCTGAAGCCGTAAAGGAGGAACTGCTGGCTGCCGTCTCGGAATATCTGCCGGACGATTACGACATGAGCCACTTCACACCACGGTACCGACCGTGGCAACAACGACTTGCTTTCGTACCTGATGGCGATATTTTCAAAGGTATCGCTGCCGGTAAAGCCACTATGGTCACCGATGAAATAGAACGATTTACGAAACAAGGTGTTTTACTGAAATCAGGTAACGAACTGAAAGCCGATATCATTCTGACCGCAACCGGATTCAATCTTTGTGTCCTTGGTGATATCGAGTTTTCTGTCGATGACCAGCCGGTCGACTTCGCCGATACGATTACCTATCGCGGCATGATGTTCACAGGAGTACCCAACATGGTCTGGGTCTTCGGCTATTTTCGTGCCAGCTGGACACTTCGCGCGGACCTGATTGGCGACTTTGTCTGTCGACTAATACAGCATATGGATAAAAAGGGCGTCCACTCCGTTCAAGCTGTGTTAAGGCCCGAGGACGACGACATGCCCCAGCTCTGCTGGATTGATCAGGACAATTTCAATCCGAACTATCTGCAACGCTCCATGCACCTGCTACCAAAACGAGGAAACAAACCTGAGTGGATGCACACCCAGGATTACTGGAAGGAAAAGGACGACTTTCCTGCGATTGAGCTGGATGACCCGATCTTTGCCTACCGGTAAGTGAAGAGATTTACTCGTCCGGTTTCGGCAGCTTCACAACGAGGACATCAACCGACGTCCCTTCGATCACACTTTCCGCAGTGTTACCGATGAGTGAACCACTCAAGCCCTGTCTCCCGACCGTCCCTATCACGATCAGACCGGCGTTAAGATTACGCGCGGTCTGATTGATCGCGACAGCGGCATTCCCTTCCTCTACATACATCTGATTTTCTGCTATTACGCCTGTCTCCAGCGCTTGAATCGCTACTTCTCTCTCCAGTATCAGTTCTTTGGAAGTCGGCAGAGGCATCGTATCAATCGTACCCACAGCCAGGGCAGGCATTGCAATGCGATAGGCATTAACAAGCGCACAATCGGAACCTAAAACCCGTGCAATTCTTTGTGCCTGTGACAGTACAATGCGATTTAGGTCGTCATGATAATCATCACCGCTACAGACATCGACGGCAGCCAGGACGGGCTTGCCATGCGTCGACTCTAGAGGACTGACGAGCAACAAAGGCACTGGACAATGACGAATCAGGTTCCAGTCTGTTGATGTCCTTAACATTGTGCTGAACAGAGAATGTTGTCGCATTGGTTTCAGAACGAAATCAGCGCCTAACTTTAAAGCGGATACTATGACGGATTCGTAAAGGTTCGAAAAAAGCACCACTTCGGTGCTCATCCGGTAGCCATCGTCAATATAGGGCCTTACCTGCTCATCAAGCCAGTCTGTCCTTTCCTTGAATGTTTGGGCAATAACATTTGCGCTTTCATGTTGAATAAACAGGACAACATGAATATCGAGATCGGAGTCCGGCGGCAGTTCCTTAGAACGCTCTAACGCAAGGTGTTTATCGTCATTAGGGTCAAGTACCACAAGTATCCTGGTCATTTCCGTTTCCTCATTTACTAGCTTTTCAGCGTGTAAGAGCAGTGTAGGGCGTTTGGCTGGAAGGAAGATTGACAAGAGTCAATATTGTGGTGATAACAGCCCTGTAAGCAGCTCGTGCTACCGGTAAGACACCCCGGTTATGGCGAGGTATGCAGTAATCTGATCATCATAGTTTCTTAATCTGCAACAGGCCCGCCTGAGGTCTTCGGGGCGTTGGCCCGTGCGCTGACGTATAACGACCCTCGGTATTCTCTTCTCACAAGGTCAGTGTATAAGCTCAGTTCCTGGCAGAACTTGACTCGTATCAGACATCTCGCTGCGATTGACCACAAACCGGAGGACAACCGGCACTGATTCAGCATCCAGGTCTTTGGCTGAATGTCCCTGCTAAATTTTCTATCCTCAGGGAGTTACTTGTTTCTCTAGCCATTCGCTTTTCTCCTGGAACGTTTTATCGAAAGTTTCAGCGGATTCACTCTCGATGAAGGTCGCTACATGAATATCAATATAGCCGTCGGGTGGTAGTTCCTTACATCGTTCCAGTGCAGTATGTCGGTCTTCCAATGAGTCAATTACCCGCCAGAATTGTTACCACTTTCAGCCTCCTGGAAATACCCAGATTGTTTAAGGCTAGCGGTTGGCGAACTGGATAGGATCGATCTCGATCAACAACCGTTTCAAATTACTAAGAACCCTTTAGCATAAGGGCTGGCAGGGTTGTAATCTGAAAGGAAAACTATTCGTTACTTTTGATTGTTTCTTGTCTACTCGTTGATCTTTCTTGAAATGGCCTGATTTGGGTCAATTTCTGTTCAATGTCCGACTGCTAGGCTGTATCAAACCCTATTGCTAGGCCTTGGAGGTCGGAAACATGGACGAGTTCGTTTTTACTATGGCGGCAATTGCTGCGGTAGTATCCGTTGGTAGCCTTATCTTAACGTTGATCGCAATAGCGATGGGAAAAGTCGAAGTCTAGGATCTTCGAGGCCCCACATATTTCGCCGTTACAATTCTGATTAAAATCTGGTCTCGACTGTCTAGTTCGGGAGCGGCTATAGGGTAGCGCAAGCAGGGACAGGTAATGGTCAGGTCCGACCGGAGCCGGCTGTGGTGCCTGAAGAACTTGAAACCGAAGCGCAATTTGTCGCAAATGCCTGGCCGGTTAGAGCTATCTCAGTCGAGCACTAGTGTCTACCGGCAGTGTAATTCCTCGGGAGGTTGGCGGATTCGCCGGGCTGATCTCTTTCATTCCAGATATTGACTCAAATCAATCAGCTTGTTCATCAAGTCTACTATTGTAGCTCACTACACTTAATCTTGATTGCGGATGATGACGGAATGTGACGAAGTACGGGAGGTCCACCGGGCCAGACTGAACAAAATCGAGGCGATGCGCGCCGATATTGAGAAGGGCGGAGACGAGGGGCAGGAATTACGACGATTAACTGATGAAACTGTCGATAAGCTTAACGAAGCCGGTTTTTTCCGATTCACGCTCCCGGAAGCGCTGGGGGGTGAAAACTCCAGTTCCATGGAGACGATCGAGATCCTCGAACACCTGGCGGCAATCGACGCTTCGGTCGCATGGAACGTCATGCTGGGATCCGAAATTAATGCCATGGCTGCGGGTGGTATGGACCCCGATCTTGCCAAGGAAGTCTATCTCGATAATCCGGGTGTCATTATGTGCGGTGGCGGTGGACCGGGTGGTGCGCCAGCTCGCGCCGAACGACAGTCTGACGGCAGCATAAAGATTTCCGGTCAGACTACTTTCATATCAGGCTGTCACAACGCCGACTGGTGCTTTATGGGCGCACCTTTGATGAAGGGTGATGAACTCGAGCTGGACCTCAGCGGTCTGCCCATTTTTAATGTTTGGTTCCTGCCGCGCGATCAATGGGAGATCGTGGATACCTGGGACACAGCAGGTTTAAGGGGATCGGGGTCCCACGATGTCAAAGCAGACGAGGCTGTAATCCCAGCAAAGTTCGCTGGTGTTGGCCTATGGTCAGTGCCTGCGCATTATCCGAATCCGGTTTTCAGGATGCCTACCGGTCTTCGCCTTGCGTTTAACAAAGCAGCCATCGCACTCGGTATTGCCAAAGGTGCACTGGAGACTTTCGCTGATATCGCACAGAACAAGATCCCCATGTTGTCTTCGTCAACACTAGCGACCCGCGGCAGTGCCCAGTATCGGATGGGGTTTTCTCATGCTAAATATCGCGCCTGTCGAGCCTTCCTGATGGAAGCTATGGAAGCGGTCGAGGCTGAACTGACTGGCAACGATATTTTGCCTGGAGCACAGACAACGCAGGACGCGCGTCTCGCTGCCATTCATGCAGGTAACGAATGCATGGAACTGGTTGATCTGCTGCATGCAACCGCTGGCACCACGGCGATGCGGATGCACAGTCCATTGGAAAGAAAACTGCGTGATGCCCACGGGACCGCCAGTCACCGTTGGATTGCCCATCCTCTTTATGAGGATCTTGGTTCTATACTGCTTGGCAACGAGCCAAGTTTGGAATTCGCCGGAGGCGCAGGGGTGCCAATAGGACCACCGGCACCCAAAGCGTAGGGAGACGATATACAAGTAAGGTATGGTGATAACCCGACATGCGTGTCCATGATCTACACGAATACTTGATCCAGAGCAACTTTATCAGCAGCGTGCGCGATTAAGCTGTCGCTATGACATTACCCAGGGAGTAACGCAGTGAAAACTATCGTTTTTCAGGCTGCGATCATGGTCGCTATGCCAGCAATTTTCCATTAAGAGGGCAACTGGATACCCAGGGTTAGTACCGCCATTGCCTATGTGAAGTTCGATGTGACATGGATACCTTTGTCTACATCGTTTCAGCAGGTTACAAGTTCTAGTAGAGAGGCAAGTTATGGAATTCGGAATATCAGACGAAGGTAAGATCATTGAAGACCAGGTCGTCAGGTTTATCGATGAGAAAATAATCCCGGCAGAAACTATTATTGCGGCCGAGGATGCGCCCAACGGTAGCGATGCGCCGACTATGAAAGCGCTTCGAGCAGAAGCAAAATCGCTCGGGCTATGGAACCTTTATTTACCTGATTCGGATTGGGGTGCAGGAGTATCCAACCACGATTATTCAGTGCTCTGCGAGCATATGGGTAAGAGTCAGATTGCACCCAGGGTTTTTAATTGCCACGCGCCGGATACCGGTAATGCTGAAATCCTGGCACAGTTCGGCACCGACTCACAAAAAGCGCAGTGGCTGGTTCCCCTTCTTGAAGGAGAAATTCGTTCATGTTTCTCGATGACAGAGCCTGATACGTCAGGGGCTGATCCCACGGGTCTTCGAACAACCGCTGTTCGTGACGGAGATGAGTGGGTGATCAACGGCCACAAGTGGTTTACCAGTGGTGCAATCGGCGCCAGGTTTGCGATCGCGATGATTGTCACCAATCCCAGAGGCGGTCCGCACGAGCGCGCGTCCATGATTATTGTCCCGACAGATGCGCCGGGTTTTGATCTGATTCGCCCAGTATCGGTTATGGGTCATACAGGCGGAGGGGGTCACTGCGAGATTCAATACAATGACTGTCGAGTACCTGTCGACAATTTACTGGGCCCGGAACACGGCGGTTTTATGATTGCACAGGCAAGACTTGGTCCCGGTCGCATCCATCATTGCATGCGTGCTATCGGTAGTGCCGAACGCGCCTTCGAAATTATGTGTCGCCATGCCAATGTAAGGGAAAGTCACGGCAGTAAGCTAGGCCAGAAGCAATTTGTGCAGGAATGGATTGCAACATCGAGAATGGAAATCGAGCAGGCAAGACTTTTAACCCAGTACGCAGCCTGGAAAATGGATTCGGTAGGCAAAGAGAATGCAAGACAGGAGCTCTCGATGGTTAAAGTGGTTGTTCCCAATATGATGATGGACGTTCTTGACAGAGTAATGCAGTGCCTTGGCGCACTAGGTGTTTCTGACGACACGCCGGTTGCTTCAATGTGGCGAAACGGCCGCGCGCTAAGGATTGCAGATGGGCCCGATGAAGTTCACAAGATGGTCATCGCCAGGCGAGAGCTCAAACGTTTTGCATAAAGTCATTCGAATCTAATGATGCGTCACAAAACGATCTTTTTTAGCGCCACCTGACTGATGACACGGGAAGGGCATGGCCCGTGCGCCGACGTATCACGACGCTCGGTATTCTCTTCTAACAAGGTTAGTGTATAACCTCAGTTCCTGGCAGAACTTGACTCGTATCAGGCATATCGCTGCGATCGCTCACAAACCGCAGGACAACCGGTGCTGATTGAGTATTCAGCTCGTTGGTTGAATGTCCCCGTTAAATACCCCATCTTCCTGAGCCGTTGACGGCCAGATTTCATTACAAGTTGTTGGTCCGCATAAATTTGGTCTCCACAACAGCCGTCGAAAGTAAATGCCATTGTAGTAGGCTCTATTACGCGACAAATATGAAGATCAGCATCATGCGAACTCGTTTGCAGCTTTGCTTTTTGCTGCACCGGACTATTATCGCCTATCGCCTATCGCTTATCGCCTATCGCTTATCGCCTATCGTCGTGCAAATCGGTGGCTAATAGGTTATTTTTGTACTGAGTTGTTATGAAGATCTATCTCTTTGAGTAGTCGCTTCAATAATTTATGTCGATTTTTTGAATGCATACATGACTTGGATCAAGTCTGTGGCAGACCTTTGAGGAAATCGAAATCCATCGAGAGGGGTTTTAACAAGAAAATGATGTCGAGATTACGATGTTGAACGACGTAAGCTGCGCCCAGTGTGGACTCAGCGATTTGTGTATCCCACACTCTTTGACTGACGAAGAAATCATTGAGCTGGATGAAACAATAATGAGAAAAAAGCCTATGGGGCGTGGCGCAGCACTATATAGACAAGGCGACCGGTTTTCTTCTCTATATGCTGTGCGTTCAGGAGCGGTGAAGGTTTATTCCACAGATCAGGAAGGTAACGAACAGGTGCTCGCGTTTTACTTGCCTGGTGAAATTCTAGGCATGGATGCGATCGATTCCAAAATGCATGCGAGCACGGCTAAGGTGCTTGAAACTTCAGCAATTTGTGAAATCCCCTATGGGTCAGTGGAGAATCTTTCAAGGCTTATCCCGAACCTTCAAGTGCACTTATACCGCTTGTTAAGCCGTGAGATTCGCATGGATCAGATATTGCAGTTATTGCTGGCGAAGAACACCGCAGAAGAAAGGATGAGTGCGTTTCTGATGAACCTGTCCGTGAGGTATTCTCAGCGTAGACTTTCGGGTACCAGTTTCAATTTGCCCATGACGAGAATAGATGTTGCGAACTTTTTGGGGTTAGCGGTTGAGACGGTCAGCAGAGTTCTTAGCCGGATGCAAAACCGCGGGATAATCAAGGTAAAGGGTAGAGATCTAACGATAGTAGACAAACAAGCACTGTGTGAGATGGCGCACTTGAGAGGTTCAGACAAGGCATCAACCCATTAAAACAGCAATCCCAATCAAACTGAGCATGACCCCTGTTAGTAACCCCACTGCAAGACCTATATTTTTTAAAGCCTGAGTATCTTCTGATCCGTGGAAGTACATGTATCCTCCTGTTGACTTTTCGTAGGAATATTCACGTATAGCGCGACGAGCAGCCTTGATTCAGATCAAGGATTGCTGACGATGAGTCGTGCACTATGGCCAGCATCGATCGAATACCTATCATCACCAAGGAGCAACCTGTGAGCGATGCCTATTCGCTGGTCAGCAAACATCTAGATTCTAGTATCGCTGAAGCAAGGGAGAACAATGTTGATCTGAATGCCTACGGCCAGGCATTGATCTGGATGCTTATAGAACGCTACAAGCAAAACGGAGGTACGCATGAAGATATAGTCAGCGAGATCCAGTACACGCTTGATAATATTGAAGACGATGGGACGTTCCATGTTTCCAGAAACTAGGAGCGATAGTAGGCGACGATCCTCGTATTCGCTAATCTGTGTCAGAAGAGGTTTTAATCCAAACCATTCTTGACTCACGTCAAGGTATACGGGGTTCCATCACAATAGACTCTTTCGATCACATTCGGATTAGAACGGGAAATGGTAGAAACTCTGACTGGCACAGATAGATCTGCTGGAATCAGCTACAACGAAATCCTTGAAGCAGACTCGCATCCCGTTAGACCCATATTAAAAGTCGACAGTCCTTTAGAGCCGGGTCCGACAGTCGTTGATGCGAGCATCTATTATTCGCGGGAGCAGCACGAACTCGAAAAAGAAAAGTTGTGGAAACGCGTCTGGCAAATGGTATGCCACGAAGATGACATACCGAACGTTGGAGACGCTTTTGTTTATGATATATCGAGCTTATCGTACATCGTCGTTAGAAGCGCAGAAGACGAGTTAAGAGCTTTTCCGAATGCCTGTCTCCATAGAGGGCGGTCGTTACTTCATGAAAATGAAAAAAAATTACACCTGTTGAGATGTCCCTTTCACGGTTGGGCATGGAGCCTGGAAGGTGGGCTGAAGGAAGTTCCCTGTCATTGGGACTTTCCGACGGTTTCCGCGGAAACACATTCTTTAGAGAGTATCCAGGTAGGTCGATGGGGCGGTTTTGTCTTTATCAATCCGGACCCTGATGCAGGGCCGCTAGAAGAATTTCTTGGGGATTTCGCAGACAACTTTACGCTCCTGCCATTCGAGCGACGGTATAAGGCCGTCCATGTTGCAAAACGTTTACCTTGCAATTGGAAAGTAGCGCAAGAGGCTTTTTCTGAGGCGTATCATACAGTAGCAACGCATCCCACGTTATTAGGGACGCTTGGTGATGCTAACTCGAAGTATGATGTGTTCGGTAACTACTCGCGTGCGATTTCTGCGCACAACGTAGGCAGTCCACACATCACAAGTGAAAGGTACGACAACCCATATATGGAACAGACGCCATTTACAAAGCAGCGTCACGAGCTAACGGGTGACGTATACGAGCGCATGGAAGAAGGCCTGGTTAAAGTAACCACGACAGACGATAGAACAGGTTATTTCGATGATTGGGGCCGCTATTTGGATGGCGATCAGTTTCATGCGGATATCCACCTTTGTAATTGGGTCGGTGGTAGATTAGCTGAGGGCATGGAGGATGAACCCGGCAATGTTTATACCGGTACGTTTGCAGAGCGTCGCGAGAAGGCCGGTGACGAGCGTCGTGAGAGTCTGCGTAGTTTGTTAGGCGACGATGTCGATCAGATTAGCGATGCTGAACTGCTCGATCCCATTTACTACAGTGTTTTCCCCAACATCAGCCCCTGGGGATCATTCAATCCGATATTTTATCGCTTTCGCCCAGATGGGGATAATCCGGAGCAATGCATCCATGAGTGCATGTTTATGATGCCTGTCCCTAATGGAGAGGATCGTCCGGCACCGGCCAAATGTCACTTTCTAGACCTGGAAGATGACTATATCGAAGCGCCTGAATTAGGAGCGCTCGCGAAAGTTTTTAATCAGGATACGCTTAACCTGCCTTTCGTCCAAAAAGGGCTGAAGTCTCTGAAACAAGTTATTTTTGCAAATTACGGCGAAACGAAGCCGCGTCATTTTCATCATCAGCTAGCTGCGCAACTCGCGAAGTAGCAGCGGTCATCCGAAGGACCTAATATCGGCCTGGATCGCCCCGAATATAGCAAGGTGATGCTCTTTGGATACACGGCTATTCACGAACCCGATTCGCCTGATATAGACGTATGTCTTCGAGGGAACCAGGGTGAATATGGTTCGCTGCTTAACAACTGTCCGATAGATCGTAGTTTTGAATGGGAAAACGTTGCCCAGCGCTGAAAGGTTAAGATTCGCTGAAAATATAGGGCAGTCTTGACCTGTAAGTCCCCACATCGATCGACGCGACCGCCTGAAAGCCATCAAGTTCAGCCCGTTACTGATGACCTTACCCCCAGAACTAAACCACCAGTAAGATGGGAAATTGAACTCTATTCTCATGCTGCTCTGCATATATCCATCAAGTCTATTTTATCCGCAGCCTTTTCATCACACTCAGTAGGAGAAAAACTTTATCTACTACAAATTTAAGTGATCTATCATTTGATAGCTGCATACCAGGAGATTTTCCCGTTTGCAGCCGAACTTGTAAGCATGAGGACTTCCTGCTGGGTATTCTATCACCACCATTTTTCTCTAATAGGGTTTGGGCAATTACAGCTATTAATGATTCGGATAATCCAGAGCGCACCTGATCTTGTTGATCTGCTGGAAGGGTTTCTATGATGCGGTTAATCGTTGAAATTGCTGTAATTGTATCAAGAGTGCCAAAAACCCAATGTCCTGTGGAAGCAGTTTCAATAGCAGTAGATATAGTCTCCAGGTTCCTCATTTCTCCGGTCATTATGATATCAGAGTCCCCAGGATTTCCTCGTCCGGTTGGCGGACCTGGTACGGGGACCCTGGGCCATCCTCGGAACTAGCGGCCCTTCCAAATAGGCTCGCGTTTTTCCGCGAATGCGCGGGGGCCCTCGAGTGTGTCTTCGCTCTTCTGGCGAACTTGTTCTGATTCGTAAGGCGTGTAGTAGGCCGTTGACAGTGAATAATCCAGCCCGCGCATTGTTGCTTCCTTGGTGGCCCTGACAGAGAGTGGCGCGCAGCTGAGGATATCCCTGACATAGCCTTCCGTCGTCTCAAGCAACTGGCCAGCGGGGACTACTTCATTCACAAGCCCCAGTTGGAAAGCTCGTTCGGCGCTCATATGCCGACCTGTGAGCATATAACCCATCGCGGGTTTAAGGCCTATCTGTCTGGGTAGTCTGTGGACACCGGCGGAACCCGCGATCAATCCTCTTCTTGGTTCCGGAAGCCCGAACTCCGAATGATCGGCAGCAATAATGATGTCACACGCCATGGCGACTTCCAGCCCACCACCCAAAGCAAACCCATTGACCATGGCGATGATCGGTTTTGGGTGATACCAGCGCTCGATGATGTGTCGAGTCTCTGACTGGAGTCTCCGCCATTCGTTTTGCTGCTCCGGGCTGGCATCCTGTTCACGGGCGCGTTGTTTTAAGTCCGCACCGGCACAGAATGCCCGCTCTCCGGCGCCCGTAATGACCGTTAGCCAGATATCTTCATCAGCTTCGACCTGGTCAAGGTGTTGGGATAGTTGCCAGCGCAGTTCGGGGTTCAGTGAATTCAGCGCCTCAGGTCGGTTCAGGGTAATCCACGCACATCGGTCACGCACGTCAAATAGCGTGGTATCTGTTTCAATCATTTGAGGTCCAATTTACAAACGAAACCGAATTGTCGCAGATTTTGCGATGGCTGGGCCAGTGGTCCTATGAATGCGCAGGGCGCGCGTATCGTGTCTGCTGCCCGATGCTAATAGTGCGCTCCCGCTAGTGGCTGCATGTGGGGCCTGGTTGGTGGGTAAAAGCCTTGTGGAAAATTGCCCGGGGTCCGGTTTGTCAATAAATAGCCATCAAAGTTAATGATCCGGGGTCCTTTGAAGGTAAATTAAGATTTATTTGTGGCCCGGTTTGGTGAAAACTAGGTTTCTTTTACCGGAGGTTCAGATGGAGGATGTCGCAGGAAAAGTAGCGTTTATCACGGGTGGGGCATCAGGGCTAGGCCTGGCAATGGCTCACTCTTTTACCGGTGCCGGAATGAAGGTTGCGATCGCGGACGTTGAAGACTCGGCGCTTGAGGATGCTAAACGGGCGTTCGCGGATATTAATTCGCAGGTCATTACCTTGAAGGTCGATGTGACTGACCGTGAGGCAATGGCAGACGCAAGAAAACAAACGCTGGATGCATTCGGCAAAGTACACGTCCTCTGCAACAATGCAGGTGTTGCCCTGAATGGCAATATCGCGGAGATGAGTTACAAGGATTGGGACTGGGTGATGAAGGTCAACCTGGATGGCGTCATTAATGGCATTGTTACTTTTATCGATGACATTAAGTCCCAGGGTGAAGGCGGACATGTGGTTAACACTGCGTCGATCGCCGGTCATTATGGTATACCCGGACTGGGTATCTACGTGGCCAGCAAATTTGCGGTCGTGGGTATTTCGGAGACAATGAGGGTAGACCTGGCGGACGATAACATCGGTATTTCTGTTTTGTGCCCTGGCGTGGTGTCGACGGGTATCGGTAGTTCGGAACGCAATCGGCCTGACCAGTTCGGCGGTTCTGAAAGTCCGGCGATGACCCCTGTGGACGGGGCGGGGCCTGTTGAAATGAACGTCATGGAACCGGCGGCGATTGGCGATATTGTTTTACATGCGATCCAGAATGACCTGTTCTACATCATGACCCACGATGAGTTTCAGGCACCGGTGCAAAGTCGGGGAGACGCCATCGCAGCGTCATTTGAATACTGGAGAGCGTATCGCGAAAAGCACGGCGTCTAGGATATTCGCGCTATTTGACGACTGATAGGGATGATCTAAAGGCATCTCGGGCTTATTACCGGTCGAGATGTTTTGTGCCTGTTGCTTCTGCCGCTGATGTCCGATCGCAGACCTGGTCTGAATGGGGCAGGGAAGTCGCGGCGCTTTCTGTTGATGCTCACGGTTATGTCCCGGAGAACACTTGCAGGTGATTATAGTTTCGGTTCCTTTCCTCAGTGGCGTTGTTTCGTGGGCCCACGTGAGAAGAGGTGGTGACAGTCATTTGATTGCTTGCGTGAAGGACATTGTGTCGCCCCTGTCTGATGAATTAGTCCTGGGTAACGATCTTTTCAAAACATTAAGTAAATTCTGGGTATCTACTATAATACATTGATATATAACGATATATATTTACTTTAATACGCCACGCTCTGCTAGCGCAGTGATATCAGATGCAGAATACCCTAACTCGGAAAGCACCTCCTGAGTATGCTGTCCGGCCGTTGGGGCAGGCACTGATGGCAGTGCATCGAATGTGTGGAAGTTCATTGGGATACGGACCGTTCGGTAACTACCAACCCCCTCAAGTTCCATTTTAGGGAACAGGTTTATAGCTTCAGCCTGTGGGTCGCTCACGACTTCGTGTAATCCCAGCACAGGCGCCCAGATAATGCCGTGCTCATCCATGATTGCACCCCACTCATCCCGGGACCTGGTTATGAGCACTTCATCGATCATTGGCACCAGTGTGGTCATATTCCGATATCGATCCCGGCCCTCCAGGAAGCGCTCATCGTCCTTCCATTCTGGTTTGCCCAGTGCATCGGCAAACCTTGGCCACCAGAACGGCTCTGGCATGTTAAATACTATCCATGAGCCATCGCCACAAGGATAACGATTTGCGGTGGCTGACAATTGTTCTTCCCTGGCACGCTTGCGCAACGGCGCACGATCCACAGCAGTAATCGAGTAATCTGTTGCCTGGGTCCAGACGGCTGTCTCAAAGAGGGACGTTTCAACAGCCTGGTACTGACCGGTTTTCTCTGCCTGCCTTAGTGCCGCCAGGATGGCGCCAGTCATGGCGAGTCCTGTGGTGTGATCGCCTTGTGCAGTTCTGGCCATTGGAACAATGCCGTCGCTGCCGAAAAAGGCCGTTACATCATATCCCGGTCGCCATGCGTCCGGTCCGTGCGTGCCGTATCCAGTCAATGTGGCGTGAACGATCCTGGGGTTCACTTTGCTGAGCGATACCGGGTCCAGGCCAAACTTCTCCTGTCGTTTAGCGAGCAAATTACACATGAAGATTTCAGACTTCGCGCAGAGCTTCCTTACGATCTTCAGCGCGTCATCGTTTGTCAGATCCAGCTGGATGGATTGTTTACCCCGATTATCGACGTCGAACTGGAAATCATGGTCTTTGCCGGGCGGCCCATGTCCCTCATGGGGTCGCCTGATAGGGGTTCAATCTTGATCACTTTCGCGCCCAGGTCGGCGAGTATTGCGCCCGCACTGGGTGCGGCCATCCAGTTGTCAATTTCAATGACCGTAATGTCATCCAGTGGTTTTGTCACAAGCGGGCTCCGACGATGAAAGGGCGATTCTAACCGTAGTTAGGCTGGTCCTGAATGCCATTCGTTATTCTTATCAGGGGGTAGAAGCTAATCAATTTGACCTTTGGACTTCAGGTGCATGTATAGCTGGCGATCATGACGGCTGGTAGCGGATAATCTTCCGTCCCGGAGCCATGGTTGCCATTGTGGTGCGCCATTGCCTTCTACCTGGTCGCCGACCACTGTCACGCGCTGAATAATTCGTTCACCTTCAAAGTCGTTAAGTACGAAATGCTGGGTGCATCGATTGTCCCAGATGCCAATGGTGCCAGGCTGCCAATGATAGCGTACGGTGAAACGGGGATGACTGACCCAGCGGGTGAGGTAGCTCAGTAACATTTCGCTTTCAGTCGAGTTCATTTCGACGATCCGTCGCGTGAAGTGTTCGTTAACGTAGAGCGCCTTCTTTCCCGTTAAAGGGTGAACACGTACCACCGGGTGGATCGTCATTACCTCTGGGCGGTTGTGAGGCATCGCGTCATGCAGTGCTGTCAGGCCATCACACATGGATTTCATCGGATCGGACAGTTCATCGTAGGCTGCGTAGAGGCTGGTCCATAGTGTATCGCCGCCGGTGTCCGGACATTCGACCATGTGTAATATGGACATCAGCGCTGGTTGTTCCTGGAATGTCAGGTCGGTATGCCATTCATCTGCGACCCCTCCTTCACTTGCCTGTAGCTGGAATAACTCGGGCGGAAGGCTGCTGTCACTGCTTAAATTCGGGTGTCCTTCAAGATCGCCGAAATGCCTGCCAAAACTGATGTGGGCTTCGGCTGTAGGAGATTGATCAGGCAGAAAGATCACCATGTGTTCAAGTAGTATTGACTTGATCGCTTCGATGTCTTCAGGAGAGGCATTGCTGATATCAGGCCCGTGAACTTCTGCGCCCAAGGCACCCGCAAGCCGTCGTACTTCCCAATGGTCAGGAATATTACTCATGATGTTGCCTCTTTCTTCATGCCGTGAGGATAAGGAATTTGGGCTTCAGGTGCCACTGAAGGTCGTGCGGAAAGCGACAAGGGTAGCTGCCATGGCAACATTAATAGATTCAACCCCCGACCCAAGGGGGATGCACGCGAGTTCGTCGCAGAGTGCCAGAACGGGTTCGCTGATGCCTGTTGTTTCATTGCCAAGCACAAAGACGATTTTTTCATTGGCATTCCCGATATCGCCCAGCGAGCGGTCCACGCCGCCCGACAGGCCAATGAGTTGATACCCCTTTGATCGAAGAGACTTGAGCCCGGATTCAATCGTCGGGCAATGGTAGATGCTCGATTTGATCAGTGTACCAGCGCTTGCCTTGTGCACCAGGGGGTCAATTTTCGCGCAACCCTTCCTGGGAAGCAGTAACCCGTCCATTGGTGATGCGGCAACGGAGCGGATAATCATCCCCAGGTTCTGGGGATTGGTAATCCCGTCCAGTGCCAGTATCTGGCCCGCGCTATCAAAGATCTGGTCCACAGACTGGTACTTTGGAGGAGAGATGTCGATAGCGACCCCCTGGTCCTGCCGTGCATTTTTAGAGATGCGTGACAGCGCTTCCTTGGGATGAGTAACTATTGCTATATTTCTTTTGTCGGCGAGTTTCCTGATTTGGGTGATCGTGTCGCCCCGCTGATTCGACTCAGAAAGGTGTAGCCTAAAAATACTGGAATCAGGGTCCAATAGTATTTCCAATACAGGTTTGCGCCCGTAGAGCGTTATCATACTATCGAACTTCTTTTTCTTGTCTTCGTAGTCGGTCACAAAAGTCGTCTGGAACAGGGAAAGACAGCAGTTTAACGCAAGGGCAGGTACGAATGACGATTAAAGTCTTTACCGCAAGAAAAATCATCACAATGAACCCCTCGTGGCCGGATGGAACTGCTGTCGCTGTCAGGGACGGGCGCATACTTGAAGTAGGTTCTATGGAAAGCTTGGAGCCCTGGCTGGCGCGTGATGAACATGAGATCGTTGATTTTGGTGATGCGATAGTCCTACCGGGTTTGATTGACCCGCATCTACATCCTGTCATGGCGGCTGTCCTGCTACCCATGCATTTTGTCACGGCGCTCGAATGGGATCTGCCCTGGCAAACGGTTCCGGCCTGTCCTGACCAGGAGAGTTATCGGCAAAAAATTGCCGAGTTGGAATCAGCGATGGTGGGTGATGAACCCTTTTTTACCTGGGGTTACCACGCCTCCTGGCACGGTGATATGAGCCGCGAACTTCTGGATGAAATATCAAGTACGCGGCCGATGGTGGTGTGGCATCGGTCGTTCCACGAGGTTTACCTGAATTCTGCAATGCTTGAATTGCTTGAGATTACGCTCGATAGCGTTGGCACAAGGCAACAGATTGATTTCGAGCGTGGTCATTTTTATGAAGTCGGTTTGGGATATGCCATCCAAAAACTTAACCGATTTATTATGTCAGAAGAATGGATCCGGACAGGCCTGGGCAGACTGAAGCAGATTGTGCATTTAGGAGGACACACGACTGTTGGAGACCTTGCCGTTGGTTTGTTTGATTATGAGCTCGAAAGAGCGCTCTCTGTCAGTGTTCTTGATCAGCCTGAGGTACCCTTCAGGGTGTTAGGCGTGCCTCATGCGGCAACTACATCCCGGCTGAAAGGTGGGCACAAAGAGGTAGTCGCGCATATCAACGAGCTTCAGGGGAGTGATACGTCGCGAATCCGCCACGGCAAGCACATCAAGGTGTTCACTGACGGCGCTTTCTTCTCGGAACTGGCGATGCTGCAGGAGCCAGGTTATCTCGATGGCCACCATGGTGAATGGCTGATGACACCTGAGGAGTTTGAAGCCACTGTCCGTGAATACTGGCAGGCTGAGTTTGCGATCCATGTCCACTGTACCGGTGACCTTGGGCTGGAGCTGGCTATTGATACGCTGGAGAACATGCAACGGGAGAAACCCAGGTTCAACCATGGCTATACCATCGAACATTTCGGTTTTTCTAACCCGGAACAGGTGGCGCGACTTGGCAAGCTGGGTGCAATGATTTCTGCAAACGTCTATTACCTGTTTGAGCTGAGCGAACAGTATGCGACACAGAGTGTCGGCTTTGAGCGCGCTTACACGATGTCCAGGCTTGGGACATCAGTAGCGCATGATATTCCTGTCGCTCTGCACTCGGATTTCCCCATGGCGCCAGCGACACCGCTAAAAAACGCTTGGATAGCCTGTAGCCGTCAGAATGAGGCGGGGAACATTGCGGGTATCGAAGAGTCAGTTTCGGTGGTGGATGCGCTGCGTGCCATTACGATTGATGCGGCAACGGTTCTTGGTATGCAGGATGAGGTCGGGAGTATTCGTGCTGGTAAGATCGCAGATTTCACGGTGATAGACCGTGATCCTGTTGAAGAAGGGGAGGATGCGCTTCGGGATGCGAATGTCATTGCCACGGTGTTCGAAGGTGAGCTGTTCATGCTGGACTAATTCGCCCTTGAATCCCACCAATTGTTGTCGGGTCATACTGCAGAAGTGGCGACGTCGCGGAATTGGACATCCCCTGACGCGCGATCTTTTGGGTCGAGGGTTTTTGAGTGCAAAGAGCGACCTGACCCCGCGAGCGGGATCAGGTAAACCCGGTGTTAGGCTAAAAGCCCGTCCAGTTGCGCTGCGATTTCTTCTGGCGTTACCATTGGTTCAAATCGTGCGAGCACCTTGCCATCCTTGCCGACCAGGAATTTGGTGAAATTCCAGCCGATATCCGGATTGCCGTCAGGGTTGGCTTTCTCTGACTTAAGTATGTTGTATAAGTCGCAGGCGCCATCCCCGTTCACGTCGACTTTGGAGAACAGTTGGAAATTGCAGTTGTACTTACTTTTTGCGAACTCAAGAATTTCTTCGTCGCTACCTGGCTCCTGCGCGCCGAACTGGTTGCAGGGGAAGCCAAGGACTTTTAGATCGTCTCGATCGTTTTCTAATGCACACAGACCTGTGTACTGTCCTGTGAGGCCTCACTGGCTGGCGAGGTTTATCACCAGCATTGCCTGGTCACGATAGTCTGAAAACGAAACAGACTCTCCTGTAATGGCGTTCATTTCTAGGTTGTAGATATCAGACATGTCGTCTCCGTTAGATGTGGGTCAGTTGTTGCTCATGAAAATATACCATGCAGATACCAGCGAGAGTTATCCAAATGTTGGTAAATCCAGTACAGGGACCCTGTTTGGTGTTTTGCGATGTAGTAATCCCGTGCGATTGCGTCATTGTCCCACCAGCCGAAATCAATACGCTCCGGGCCCTGCAGGAGTTCCAGCTTGCCAGACATGCAGGG
>LWDU01042386.1_pt1 | contig 28998 bp, 24 predicted proteins | sample 727161 | NCBI WGS metagenome assembly LWDU01 (sample SAMN04566230, study PRJNA314399) | hydrothermal vent metagenome | isolation source: deep sea hydrothermal plume seawater | place: Mexico: Gulf of California, Guaymas Basin | collected 2004-07-11
ATTACAATAATTACATCAGGTAGTTTTTCATTTAGTTTCTCTTTGGAGTAGATGGGAATTCTAACCCTAGGTACAAGTTTATTATGTTTTAGTGGGTTATCATCGATAATATAGTCAATTTCATCGCTTGTAATGCCATAATAATTTAATGTTGTTGTAGCTTTGGCAGGTGAGCCGTAACCAACTAGCATTAAACCTTGATTTTTGAGAGTTGCTATATTCCTAATTGCATTTTCTTTCGCTTGTTCGACCCTTTGGGCAAATTCTAAGTAAGTTTTATACTGGGTAAGACCAAATTTTTCTTCTTCCATTAAGAAATTAGACACACTAGAATCAATTTTACATCCAATATTCTGAACATATACACGAATGGACCCTCCGTGAGTATTAATATGTTCAACTTTGCTAACAGAATATCCATGCTTTGAAAAGAAATTATTAATGGATGTAACGCTCCAATAATTCACATGTTCATGGTAAATATTATCAAATGTTAGATCTTTAATAGTATCTAACAGATACTGAACCTCAATTATGAAGCAGCCCATTTTTTTCAACACTGTGAAAGCACCATAGGCTATGTCTGCTAAATTATCAGCATGAGCAAACACATTAGATGCAGTAACTAAATCAGCATTCCCATATTTCTCAACAATTTCCTGGGCTACTTCAACTGTAAAATAGTTATTAATCGTCTCAATATTTTGATCCAGAGCCATTTTGGCAATATTTTTAGCTGGCTCAATACCTAAAATTTTTATCTTTAAATCTTTAAATGGTTTCAAAGCTATACCATCATTAGATCCAATATCGACTACAAAGGACTCAGGTGTCAAATCAAATTCATTTATATACTTTTTAGCTGCTTGCCTAAAATGATCCCTAAAACTCTGTGTAGTTGAGGAAACATATAAATAGTGATCAAACATTTCTTTAGCTGGGACAACGAATGATAGTTGACAGTTGTGACTATCTGGGCAATATGACATTTCCAAAGGATATAATTCGTCTGTCTCACTTTCCGAATTAAGTAGATTATTTGCTAGAGGAGATAAACCAAGAGAAATCACTGGCTTCAAATTCGAACTACCACAAGCTCTACATGTATGGGAATAATGGTCCATTAAGGACTTTCTAAAGACTTCATCTACCAAGATATAAGGTATAGTATGGGTGATACCGTAATTCTCATGCTCTCGCTCACCTCGGACCAAGTTTAAAAATATTGAATCTTCTAAAAACACCATGGTATGAGCAACATTAGGCTTGATGATAGCAACATCACCAGGGTTAATAATATGTGTCTTGATTAGAGCTTTAGATGTAGCCAAGTCTTTAATTACGCTTATATATTTTCCTGTAATTAATAAGCACTTTTGTTCTTGAATTGGATGATAGTGATTTGCCCTTACAGTTCCTTTTTTAGATTCTATGTAACCTATCATATTTATAGGTTCAGGCAGCTCATAATTACTTATTTTACCCCTTTCATCTATGTACTCTTTTTCACCTTGGAGTGTGTATTCTAATTCTGGCCTAATAGTCCGTTTAGACCAGTTTGTTATCATTTCTTCTAGGCAGCCTTTGAGCTCATATCTAAATTCAAAACCTGTAGAAAGTAATTTTTTGTTTGAAATCGTATAGCCCAAATTAGGAATTTCATCATCAGTTTCAATAATTTTTAATTCTGGATTAATCTCTTTGCAGAATTTGGCAACTTCTTTAACCGAAGTATTTTCTTTAGATGCATGGAAAATTTCTCTTTTAATATGGTGTTGCTCTGACATAAACTTAAAGCATCTAGCTACATCAATTAGTGGGACTAAACTTTTTAACTGAACTCCACCAGAAAATAATTTAATTGTTCCATTTTGAGAGGCTATTTTGGAAAAAAGATTAGGCATTATGCCAGCGCGCATGGTATCAGTTGAATAACCATATACAGAAGCAAGTCGCAAAATAATATAGTTTTTATCTGAATATTTTAAATCTTCTTCTGTTTGTACTTTGCTTTTTGCATATGTAAGCTCTGGACATGTAGGCTCTTCTTCATTAATATTTTTCTTTGTTTCTTTGATGCCTTCATAGACAACATGGGTTGAGGGAAATAATATTTTACAGTCCTTGGGAGAATGCTCGATGATATTTTTAGATCCATCAACACCAACCTGAGTTATTCTAAGATTGTTCTCGTCGTTTTCTTCGGTTTTTGTGTAGGCAACATCAGTTATTCCAGCGAAATGATAAACCAAATCAGCATTGTTCAATATCTTTGATAATAAGTTTATGTCTAGTATATCTCCTTGTATAAATTCGATTCCCCAATCTCTTAGTTGCTTAACTCTTTCTGATATGAATCTATTATCAAGCACAATAATATTTTTGTATCTTGCTTCTCCTGAATAGAGTTTACAAAGTTCCGTTCCTAAGTAGCCTAAACCACCTGTTATTAGTATTTTCTTCATATTATCTACTCAACAACCAGTATAAATTAACATTCTATGGTGGGCCCGGGAGGACTCGAACCTCCGACCAATGGATTATGAGTCCACTGCTCTAACCAACTGAGCTACAGGCCCCTTGTTTTTATTGACTTCCAGTAGCTCTAAAAAGTTCACCAACTGGTTCACCAAGCCACTTTTTGCTACTTTAGGTTCACCATAGGTTCACCAAAAAAGACAATTCTAGCAATGTAATCTCGATTAACAAGAAGTCTATTAATAGTTTAAATCAAATCGATCTAAATCAACACTTTATATGTATTTCAAGCAGTTGACAGACTGCTAGATTGTTTATTTGGGGAGGTTTGTTAGGCTTTAGGTATGAAGAAATTTGTTTTACTTGCTGGATTGCTGGTCGTTGTTTCTAATGGTTGGCAGCAGTTGAAACAATTATCTTATCAGATGATCTCTTAAAGACAGATCCCACTCAATCGTTACCTAATAACTACAGTAGTTCTAAGCCATGTCAGCTTGCTATACCAAGTTGCTTTTCACAAAAAGAAATAATCTCTCCTGCTACATCTATATTAAGTGTTTTCTCCAAGCCTTCAATTCCAGGAGAGCTATTAACTTCCAAAACAAGTGGTCCTCTGTTACTTCTAAGGATGTCTATTCCAGCAACTGAAAGCCCTAGTGCTCTTGCAGCCCTTACGGCTATGGCTCTTTCTTTCCTCGATATAGTGGTTGCTTCTGCTATACCTCCCTGATGTAAATTTGATCTAAAATCATCACCCTGACTTAATCTAACAATAGAGCCAATTACCTTTCCATCTACAACCAAGCATCTCAGGTCCTCCCCTTTGGATTCTTTTATGTATTCTTGAACTAAAAAATTCGCCTTTAGACCTCGAAAAGCACTTATAACAGCCTCTGCTGCTTTTTTAGTTTCAGCCAATATAACTCCTCTTCCTTGTGAGGATTCAATCAATTTTATGATCAAAGGAATGGTACCCACAACATCAATAATTCCTTTAGTATCTCTGGGAGACGAAGCAAAACCTGTCACGGGTATATTGATGCCTGCAGAAGCTAGTAATTGATGTGCCAAAAACTTATCTCTGGAGTTTGCTATTGCTTGTGGGTCATTAATAGAAATTGCTCCTGTCAGTTGAAATTGTCTAGTCACAGCTAAGCCATAGGAAGTAATTGACGCTCCAATCCTAGGAATTACCACATCGTATTTAGGCAAGGGCTTGCCATCATAATAAATTTTCGGGTTATCAGTATCTACGTCTAAATAACATCTAGTAGCATTTATCTTCTCCACTTGATGACCACGAATTTCACTTGCAATTTGTATTTTTTTTGACGAGTAGTTGTTGGGCTCTCTTGTAAGTAATGCTATCCGTAAAACTCTTCTAGATTTAGGACTAATTTTCTTTCTCTTTCTGTATAAGTCTTTCCTTGGATTACCATTCAAAAAACTTTCAGTTGGATGGACAGTCATACCTGGTTCAATCGCTGTCCTTCCCAAAAGCATCCTGTATTGCATACTTATTCGATCAGTTAGCGATATTTCTATCTCCCATTCTCTTCCAGCTAACTCTATTAAAGTCTTTATGCAATGCCTCTTTTCTGTTTTCCCATTAGAGCTGGTGATGTTTCTTGTGCCTATTAAGGGTGCTGAACAAGAAATCACTAGTTGTGGTTTTTTGGGTAGAGGTGATACCTCAAATCTTACGTATCGTCTTTTATTTACTTTAAAGACTTCAATGTGTTTGGCATGCAGAGCAGAAGTTAGAGCCCCCGTATCTACTTTTGCCTTTATTGCAGGAAGGTTGATGGAAGGCAGACTAATCCACTCTTCCCACCCAAGATCTATTTTATCTTTCACGACACGTATCATAGTTAATTAATAGCATTTTTCAACTTGTCATTACTTACGGTTAACAATAGCTACCTTACTGTGTTGTAAAGTATGCCACCATCAACAATTTGTGAATCTGACAAAGGTTTGTTAGCAAGCAGTTGACTGAGACTGCTAGTTTGTTTATTTGGGGTTGGCTTGTAAGGATTTAAATCGATTTAATAGATCTTTTTCCAATTCCAGACTCAAACCTGCCCTCAATTTCTTTGTGCGCTCAGTAGGTAGTGTCTTCCACCAAGCTAGAGTATCTTTCGCAGTTGCTATTGTTGGTCGATTTAATAACCCTTTAGCATTAGCTCTTTTCCCACTAACAAGAGCAGCACTTGAGTATTCTTGAACAGGTGGTATCCAGATTGGGAAAGCATCTTCTTTTATGTCTTCCTGAGCTTTAAGAAACTTATGATTTATCCACACAGGTTTCATATTTGAAGCAGTAGCTTTAAGGATATCTTGGAGAAGTTGACCCATTGTATAACTGCCTGCAGGTGTAACTGTATTATACGTTCCCATTATCTGATTCACTGCAGTATCAATAGTAAACTTTGCTAAATCCCTGACATCAATTATTTGAATCATATCTTTTGGAGTTCCAGGCCAGATCATTTCACTATCTCTCAAAGATCGAGCAAGCCAATATGTGTAACGATCAGTATGATCACCTGGACCCACTATGTATGTTGGTCTAAGTATAGTTAGTCGATCATCACCAAATTCTGTTGCTGCTTTTTTCTCACAAAGCGCCTTAAGTGGGCCATAGGTTTGGGGGGTAACTTGTTCAATAGCCTCATCTGAAATTTTAGCTAGTGGTGCATCTTCATCTATGGGTTCAGATAAATCGGCATAAGCTGAAATAGAAGAGATGTAAATATAGTGTGATGCTACTGTTGAAAGCAGTCGAGAAGAATCCTCCACATGCCTTGGTACATAGCCAGAGTTATCAATCACAACATCCCAATTATGGCCATACAAAGTCTCTAATCCATTATCACGATCCCCAATAAGGGTTTCTACATTTTTAAATAAATTAGGATTAGTCCTCCCTCGGTTAAATAGGGTTATTTCATGTCCTCGTTTTAATGCTTCTCTAACCATGTGTGGTCCAATAAAACCCGTTCCACCAAGAATTAGAATGCTTAACTTTTTTTCATCTAAGATTAACTGGTTCTCAGCTATTAAAAGCTGGGGTGATACTTTGTTAGCGATTAAACCTGTTCCTAATAACCCTAATTTAATTAGCTGACGCCTACGTATATTCATATTTTTTATGCCCTTTCTATTTTTTTACTTGTCCTTCATCTTTCATATCAACCATCTTACCAAAAGATAACTAAAAGTCGGCTGTCCAAACTCTCAAACTTCACAAGGCTCTATCACTAAGTAGGTATTGGGATAATATTAAAGATGATGTCTATATTTTTTATATAACTAAGAAAAAGAAAGAGACTCTATAGACAGACGTTTCTAATCAATCCTCCTGCTACTTACTTTAACATACTCCAAAATACACCTCATAAGCACCTCTCAGACCTCTATATATAGCGTCTAATGAATCCTTTGAAAGCCTTTGATTCATTGATTATCAGAGCCTTTTAGTACCTTAAAATAGCACTCATATTTGTGGTATTCAACAGGTCTGATATAGTTAATTAATGGGTAATGAAAAGAAAGAGAATGAAACAGAAATCTTTCAACAAGCACTTGGAGATGCAACTCATAAACCTACTGACAATTGGGAAGAAGAATTAACTGTAGAACAAGCAGCAGAAGCAGGAAAAGCACTAAGCACATGGTTGCCTGTTGATAATATTAGTAGAATATTTATGCTCTGTTTCTTCCTTATTGGCTTTCTTGGATTCTTTACATCTTATGAGTGGTTGGTATGGTCTTTCCTGATAGCTGGTATCTTCTCACCTAGATTGATGGGAGAGATTACTTTGAAGTTAGGACAAATGAATAAGGATAAATGAAACGCTTCATCCTCATATCAGCACTCCTATTAACGATTACTGGGAGTCTAGTTAACAATGGATCCAAATAATCTTTCAGATGAAGAGAACAAGTTGGCGGAAGAGGTAGTAGAAAAAAATAATGAGTTAGGAATTACTCACCAAAAACCTATAAGCAAAAGTCAGAAAGTTCTTATTTTCGTGTTATCAATGGCTCTAGTATTGATTCTCTTTATCGTTTTCTTTATTGTTTAAGCAAATGAATAAGCTGAATAATATAATTCTCCTAGCAATTTTAGCAGTTGTTCTGACTATAATTGCGATATGGCTATGACTAATATGAAACGCCTCTTCCTCATATCAGCACTTTTGTTCAGCTTTAATAGCTGGGCAGAGGAATGGTCTGCACACGTATATCCCTCCAGTAATGAATCTAGGTACATTGGGAGATTCGAAACAAAAGAAGATTGTCAGGCTAAAGCAGAATGCTACATTGAAAAAGCCAATATGGGTTCTTTATTGGATATTATTTTTGCCAATAAAATAGAACAAGGGTCTTTTGAGTGCATCGTAACTGAGCAGAAAGAGACAGAAAAAGAGTTGAAAGAGGCGAATAAATGGACAGGTAAATTCATCTTTGGTTTGACTGATAAGAGTTGTACACTTTAAGCAAACCAGAACCAGTTCAGGTTCAACTGACTAATTGAGCAAATAGAATCAGACTAGTTGACAACCAAAACCTCCTAAAAATATTCGACCACTAGATATATATCACCTATACCCCCTAGGTCACCTGCGTAGGCCTGATAAGAAAGAAACCACAAGTGCTGACGGTAATAATCCTTTACAGCAAACTGACCACATAGTAGTTTTACTATTATGGATAAATTGAAAGAGAATATAATTGATGCAATTAAAATTGCAGGAATGTTGTTCTTTTTAATGATACTCATCGGAACACTTGTCTGGCCCGGCGGTGTTGAAACATTAATTAATCTATTCCAATAATGACACAATCTTAGGTTCACCATAGGTTCACCAAGCAATCTAAAGAACTGCTGAATATCAATAGAATAAGAGGATACAAGGGATAAGACTATAGTATTATGAGTCCACTGCTCTAACCAACTGAGCTACAGGCCCTTTGTTTTATTGATTATATAAGATGTATGAATATATAGAACTTATTAAGGAGTCAAACTAACTATCATTCAAGAAACTCTTAAGCTTCTCGCTTCGGGAAGGGTGCCTTAGTTTTCTGAGTGCTTTAGCTTCAATTTGTCTAATTCTTTCACGAGTTACATCAAATTGTTTGCCAACTTCTTCAAGAGTGTGGTCAGTGTTCATATGGATACCAAACCTCATTCTTAGGACTTTAGCTTCTCTTGGTGTAAGGCTTTCGAGAATACCAACTGTGCTTTCTTGTAAACCTGACTTAGTGGCTGCACCATCTGGTTGATCTATAGTGGTATCCTCAATGAAATCTCCTAAGTATGAATCATCATCATCACCTATTGGCGTTTCCATAGAAATAGGTTCTCTTGAGATCTTAAGAACTTTCCTTATTCGAGAAATTGGCATTTCCATTTTTTCAGATAATTCTTCAACGCTTGGTTCTCTGCCTTTTTGCTGAATCATTTGTCGTTGAATTCTATTGAGCTTATTGATGGTCTCGATCATGTGCACAGGAATACGAATGGTTCTTGCTTGATCTGCAATGGAACGAGTAATAGCTTGCCTAATCCACCAAGTGGCATAAGTTGAAAATTTATAGCCTCTTCTGTATTCAAATTTATCCACTGCCTTCATCAATCCAATATTACCTTCTTGGATTAAGTCCAGGAATTGAAGTCCTCTGTTTGTGTATTTTTTTGCAATCGAGATAACCAATCTGAGGTTTGCTTCTACCATTTCTTTTTTTGCACGATCTGCTCGAATACGGCCCATATTTAATTGCCGATTAATGTCTTTTATCCCTTGGATAGAAAGGTGAGATGTTCTTTCTAATTTTGCCATTTTTCTTTGATTAGCAACAATTTTTGATTTATTTCTGTTAAGGATAGATGAGTATTTCCGTTTTGCTCTAATGTATTTATCAATCCAAGTTAATTTTGTTTCGTTGCCAATGAATGTTTTCCTAAATTCATCCATAGATACGCCAGCTGTTTCAACGACTATGTCTCTAATCTCTCTTTCAAATCGTTTAATTTCATCCATATAAGCAATAATAATTCTTTGCAAGATATCAAAAAGTTTTGGTGCAATTTTTATACCCATTAAGGTGTCTATGTTGTCTTGGATTTTCTTCTCAATTTTTGCATCATCACTCTTTTCATCAATAAGTTTGATTAATCTGATGCATTGACGGTTGAGTTTTTTGATTTCTTTTTCGATAGCTTTTACATCAATGACCACTTCAACAGTCTCTTTGTCTTTGTCAGTATTAATTTGCATAATGTCATCATTTTCAAAAGCAAAATCTGAAAAAATTTCTAAAAATTTAGTTTCATCTTTATCTTCTTGGTTTTTAATGTCTTCTGAGATTGTTTGGTATCGTTCTTGTATGAATTGAAGAACTGGAATAAATGAAGCTAGTGTTTGTTGTATTTTTTTGTTTCCATTTTCTATTTTCTTAGCAATAACAATTTCACCTTGTCTATCAAGCAATTCTATAGTTCCCATTTCTCTCATATACATTCTGACCGGATCAGTTGTTTTTCCAATTTCGTTTTCTATTGGGTTAACCGCATCTTGATTTTCTTGATTAGCAGCTAGTTCCTCTGATTTAGGGGCGTGCTCTTGAACGACTATGCCGAGATCACTAATCATTTCTACTATCTCATCAAGTCGATCGGCTTCAATAATTCCTTCAGGTAAATTCTCATTGAGTTCAGCATAGGTTATAAATCCTTCATTTTTCCCTTTTTCTAAGAGAATTTGGAACGGTGTTTTCTCTTTTTCTGAAGACTCGATTTCTTCACCTTTATCTTCACCCAGAACTGATTCAATTTCCTCAACATCAATCAATTCTTCAAAATCAATTGATGGCTTATTAGTATCTTCTTCCTTTGGTTTGTTTTCTTTTTTTACCATGATATGTTTTGATTAAAAATTGGTCGGTTATTATATATCTATTTGTTTCATATAGTTATTTTATTTTATATTTTTTGATAGCTCCTTTAGCCTTCTTGCATCTTGATCGTTGAGAGATTTATTTTTCGCTCTTTCAATGAGTATCGTCAACTCTTTTCTTAGGTCCTGAATATTTAATCTTTGAGTTATGTCATTAAATTCACTTAACATTTCATTTTTATTAATTAAACCTTCATCCATAGCCAGTTGACTTAGATAGCGTTGTAATTTCTGATCTTGAAAATGCTCTATAATCGTTGCTAATTTGATCGAATCTTTTGCATGTATGAGTTGTATGATTTCTCTGAGGACATTAACCCCTTTTTGATCAAGATGTTTAAATTGATTGTTTAGATCAATAATTTTTCCAAGCTCTGGTTTATGCAATAATATTCGGATTGCCTGATTGATAAGGCTAGGGCGATTCTTTAAATACGCTGGCTTATTTCTCTGAGCATCAGTTCTTGAGGCTTTCTTAGTAATTTTTTGACTGGGGACATAATTCACAAGTTTTTCTAACGTTAAGTTATATTCTGACGCTATTTTTTCTACCATTAGATCTTTATAAATGCCATCTTGTATTGTATTAACCAAAGCCATAGCGTTTTCAATTGCATTGGCTTTGCCTTTAACTGAAGTGATATCAGAAGTTTTATTACAAATATTAATTAAGAATTCATCAGTAGATTGAGCTGTTGCTAAGCGAGCTTCAAACTGTTTATGCCCATGCTTTCTGATAAATTCATCCGGGTCTTCGTCTTCAAGGATTAGAAAATAAGCTTCCTTATTTTTTCTGACTAGTGGTAGGCATAGTTTCATTGCTTTCTCTGCAGCTTTTCTCCCTGCATCATCGCCGTCAAAACAAAAAATGATCTGATCAGATATTCTAAAAATTTTATTAATATGATTGTCTGTGGTTGCTGTGCCAAGAGTAGCTAAGGAATTGCCAACTCCAAATTGATACAGTCCAATGACATCTGTGTAGCCTTCTACAATAATGGCACTGTTTCTTTCAGCAATACTTTTTTTGGATTCAAATAAGCCATAAAGGAGTTCCCCTTTTTTAAATAATACTGTTCCAGGAGAATTTAAATATTTAGGTTCTTCATCTGCAATAACTCTCCCACCAAAGCCCACAACCTCGCCTCTGTTGTTTCTAATAGGGAACATTACTCGATTCCTAAATTTATCAAAATAACCGCCATCATCTTTTTCAGTCAATAAGCCACAAGCCAATAGCTGTTTCCTATCCTTATCTGTTTTTCCGAAGTTTTTTAATATATCGTCATACGATTTTTTAGCGAAACCTAAGGCATAATGTCTTGCCGTTTTCCCATCTATACCTCGGCTTTTAAAGTACTCAATCGCAATTGTTGATTCTTTAAGATTCTTTTCATAGTGTTTAGATACTCGAGACAATAAGCTTTTTAAGTCATTATTTTCTTTGTTAATGACTCTATCTTCTTTTGTTATTGGTACGGGTATCCCGACCATTTTGGCTAATTCTTCAATAGCTTCAACAAAGGTTAGGCGTTCATAATCCATTAAAAAGCCTAGTGCTGTTCCGTGGGCTCCACATCCAAAGCAGTGATAAAATCCTTTTTCTGGGCTCACTGTAAATGAGGGCGTTTTCTCATTATGAAATGGACAACAGGCTTTATATTCTTTACCTGCTTTTTTGATTTCAACTCGTTTACCTATAACCTCACTAACGTCGGCTCTTTCTATTAGATCATCAATAAAATCTTGAGGAATTCGTTCAGACATAAATTGGAATTGTTAATAATTCTTTGCTTGTGACTCGATGATTTAGTCTATGCAGAAAAGTGAAAAAAGTAAAAGAACTTATTTTTTTAATAGAAATTGGCTAAGACAATGATTCTTTGACGATTTGACTGGCAGTTTTCATATTAATTTTTCCATCGGTTTGATCTTTTAACTTAGCCATAACTGTGCCCATATCCTTAAGGGTATTAGCACCAGTTTCATTGATAATAGTAGAAATAATTAATCTAACTTCTTCTTCACTTAGTTTTGCAGGTAAGTAAGTCTTTAGAATTTCTGCTTCAGCCATCTCCTTATCAAATAATTCATTCCTTCCAGCTTTTTCATATATTTCAGCTGCTTCAAATCTTTGTTGAACTTGTTTTTCAATGATTGAGAGGATGTCAGTCTCAGTAATCTCAATTCTAGTATCAATTTCCTTTTGTTTAATGGCCGCCATCAACATTCTTAAGGTGCTCAATTTAAGTCGATCACCCTCTCGAAGTGATTGGTTTATGTGTTCTTGAAGTTGTTCGAGTAAGGACAAAGTTTTGAGTTAATAGAGTCTTCTTGAGCGATTACGTTCCCTAGAAACACGTTTTTTTTCGCGTTTAGAAGCAGCCGCTTTTTTTCGTTTCTTTTCTTGAGTAGGCTTTTCATAGAATTCTTTTTTACGGTATTCATTGATAATACCAGCCTTCTCACAAGACCGTTTAAAGCGTCTTAGTGCATAATCGAAATATTCGTTATCTTTTACTTTAACTAATGGCAAAACTTATCCCTTTTAGTTGAGTTAAATAAATATATACTTAATCCATTGAACAGACCGTGAAATATACAGTTTAACCCTAGAAAAAGCAAAGAAAATGACATCCCTTTTAATCCTAGGAATTGAAACCAGTTGTGATGAAACTGCAACAGCTTTATATGACTCAGAAAAAGGATTAATTAGCCACAAGGTCTTTAGTCAAATTGACTTACATAAACAATACGGTGGGGTTGTACCAGAACTTGCTTCAAGAGACCATGTTAAAAAACTATTACCAATGGTTGACCATTTAATTAATGAAACTGGTAAATCTATTAATGATCTTGATGCCATAGCTTATACTGCAGGACCTGGTTTATCTGGCGCTCTTCTGGTTGGATCTGTAATGGCGAATGGTTTAGCTTTTTCGTTAGGAATTCCTTCAGTGCCTATTCATCACATGGAAGCACATTTATTAGCTCCATTATTAGAACAAGATTCTGCAAATATGCCGTTCATTGCATTGCTGGTCTCTGGAGGACACACATTACTGATTAAAGTTGAGTCAAAAGGAGACTACGAAATAATAGGCCAGACCTTAGATGATGCTGCTGGAGAAGCCTTTGATAAAGGTGCCAAATTATTAGGTTTAGCGTACCCAGGTGGCCCCGAGATCTCAAGATTAGCTGAATCAGGTTCCCAAGGAGCATTTACTTTTCCGAGACCTTTATCAAAAGATAAAAAGAACCTGGATTTTAGTTTTAGTGGTCTTAAGACCTCATTAATGTATAGAGTCAATCAGTTAAAGTTGGATGAGCTGTTCACTGATCAATGCAGAGCAGACTTAGCTTTTGCTTATGAAGAGGCAATTGTTGATAGCCTTGTTGAAAAAACACATCGAGCAGTGAAAAAAATAAATGTTGATTCTGTCATTATTGCTGGTGGTGTGGGTGCCAATAAAAAACTTCGTTCAAAAATGTTGGAAACATTTCATAAAAAAAGTGTTGAGGTAATCTTTCCTAGTTTAGAGTTTTGTACGGACAATGCTGCAATGATTGCGCTGACTGGTAGTTATAGATTCCAACAAGGTATTCACAATGAGAATTATCAAATAACTGTAAATCCAAGATGGTCCATTGATAAAATTTATGAAGAGATTAATGCTAATGGATAAGATTAAACTTTCTGAGTTAAAAGTTGAAACCATTATTGGTATCTGGGAATGGGAAAAAAGAAACCCACAAATTGTTTCAATAGACTTGGAGATGTCGACTGCTATTAAAGCTGCTGCAAAGAGCGACTCCATTAAAGATGCGCTTGATTATAAGGCTATTTCAAAAAGAATAAAACAATACTCAGAAAATAATCATTTCGAATTGATCGAAACATTAGCCGAGAATTTGGCACAGATAATTATAGAAGAGTTTAAAGTTGAATGGGTTAAGTTAAGTGTCTCGAAACCTTATGCTATAAGAGATTCTAAAAATGTTAGTTTAACCATTGAACGCACAAAGGATGAATAATTTGCCTCATGGAGTCGAAATATATCTCAGTTTAGGCAGCAATATCAAACCAGAAAAGAACTTAAGATATGCCCTAAAAGAATTAAGTGAGATCTTTGAGGATCTTCAGTTATCTTCCGTTTATCAAACAGAAGCTGTTGGTTTTGTTGGTGATAATTTTCTTAATATGGTCATAAAAGCTTTCAGTCATTTCAATCCAAGGAAAATTATATCTGAACTTCATAACATTGAACGCTCCACAGGGAGGGAAATTGGAACAGGTCAGTTTAATTCGAGAGCTTTGGATATTGATTTAATACTTTATGATGATTTAATTAATCAGGAGCTTAATTTACCACGTGATGAAATTCTAGAATATGCATTTGTACTTGGCCCATTAGCTGAAATTAACCCTTTGGGTGTTCATCCTATCAAAGAGGTAACCTATCAAGAATTATGGTCTTCATTTGATAAAGCTTCATCAAATATAGAAAAATATAAAACTTTGTCTACTTAAGAGTTAATGCCTCGACCTCCATCAACGGTAATAATCTGACCAGTGATATAGTCAGCATTTGCTATTAAGAAGAGGACGGTCTGTGCAATGTCATTTGGTTCGCCTGATCGTTTGAGCGGTATTTGGTCAACAACTTTTTGTTTGATCTCTTCAGAAGGCTCATTTTCAGGCCATAAGATCATTCCAGGGGCAATACCGTTGACTCTAACTTCCGGTGCTAGATCTTTAGCCAATGATCGGGTTAGCATTGCTAAACCTGATTTAGCAGAACCATAGATAGGATGATTTTTCAGTGGTTTGCTAGCATGTATATCAACCATATTAATGATACAACCCCTAGACTCCTTTATATAAGGCGCGGCATGTTTGCATAAAAAAAGAGGTGCTTTTAGATTTGTTCCCACTAGATTATCCCAATCATCAAGAGTTATGTCTTCAATAGGTGTGGGATAAAAAGTGGAGGCATTATTGATTAAAACATCTAATTGCCCTGTTGTTTCGATTACTTTAGTAATTAAACTCTCAACTTCAGTCTGATTAGTCAAATTTGAGCCAATTGCTATTGCTGAATCATTTCTAATTGAGTTGAGTTCAGAACATAATTCATTGGCAGCATCACTTGAGGTATTAAAGTGAATCACCAAATTCATTTCCTCAGCATGTAAGGTTCGGGCAATTTTTGCACCAATTCTTTTAGCTCCACCTGTAATTAGAACCCATTTATTAATATGATTGTTCATAGATGTATTTTAATTGAAAACGAACATGAGCGATAATTATTAACTGTATGGAACTAAAAAAAATATGACCACTAAAGATAAGAAAAAAGATCATGATCCATCGTTAGATCACTCCTTGCTTGTTAGAGAGCAACTCATTCAACACATTAATACAAGGGACGGGTGGATCAGTTTTGAAGAATTTATTGATTTTGTCATGTATAAACCAGGGCTTGGGTATTATTCAGCAGGGGCAGAGAAAATTGGTCATAGCGGAGATTTTACAACCGCACCTGAGATTTCGAAGTTGTTTGGTATGGCATTAGCAAATCAGATTACTCCAATCTTAGATCATTATCAGAACCCTTCAATTATTGAGATTGGTGCGGGTACAGGTAAGCTTGCTTTTGACATCATGACACAATTGAATGACTATCAGGTTAATTTCGATCGTTATTATATTCTTGAATTGAGCGCGGATCTTAAGCAGCGACAGCAATCATTGCTGTCTCATTTACCTGCTAAGACCCTCAATAAGATTGTATGGCTTGACTCTATACCTATGGACTCCATTGACGGAGTAATTATTGCAAATGAGGTAATTGATGCTCTCCCCTTCACTCGCTTTAAGACTCAAAATGGCCAAGTCTATGAACTCGGTATAAGTTTTGAAGATAATCAGTTGATTGAACAACCTAGATTAGCTGATGAAATGTTATCTAATACGGTAGCAAGTATCGCCAAGGAAATAGGAATGAGGTTTCATGATGGCTACACTTCAGAGATTAGAATTAATTTTGGAAACTGGTTTAGAACCATTGAGTCCATGCTAAGTTCCGGTTCTATGTTTTTTGTTGATTATGGCTATTCTAGGCAGGAGTATTATGATGAAGAAAGAACCAATGGTTCTATGATTTGTCACTATAAAAATGTAGCACATGAGAACCCTTTATCTAATCTAGGAATCCAGGACATTTCAGCGTCTGTGGATTTTTCTCTACTTGCGGATGTAGCTTTTCAACAGAATATAGAAGTTGGTTTTTTTACCTCACAATCAGATTTTTTGATCAATGCAGAGATTTTAGGTGTTATTGAAAGTGTCATCGATGAAGGTCTTAAAATGAGGCTTACCCAAGAAGTAAAACAGTTGTTATTGCCTAATCAGATGGGAGAGATATTTAAATGCATGTTGCTCAATAAAAATATCAATCCAGATAATTTTGATGGAATTAAGGATTTGCGTCATACTCTTTAATTTGAGTGATCATGGAAACTATTCAAACCATAATATTAGCAATAATACAGGGATTAACTGAATTTTTGCCCGTATCAAGTTCTGCTCACTTAATATTAATAAGTCAGATGTCAGGCTGGAGCGATCAAGGTCTTCTAGTTGATGTGGCATTGCATTTCGGAACACTACTCGCAGTGGTTTATTACTTTAGATCAGAGATTGTTCAGATGTTTGAGCCACATCATTTCTCAAGTACTCAAACATTGCTGCATTCACCAATTGGAATTATCACCATTGCCACTGTGCCTATTGTTATTGTTGGTGGACTGTTTAATGAATTTATAGAGCAAAATTTAAGATCACCTTCAATTATTGCTGTCACTAGTATTTTTTTTGGGGTTCTTCTCTATTTTGCTGATCTAAAACACACAAAAAAAGATGAAGTATTGGAACTCACTCTACTACTAGGCCTATTGATTGGGCTGTCTCAAATACTAGCATTGATTCCAGGAACCTCTCGATCAGGTATTACTATAACAATGGGTCTGTTCTTAGGTTTATCAAGAGTTGAGGCTTTAAAATTCTCATTTATGCTTTCGATACCAGTGATTGTTGCTGCCACTATTCTTCAAAGCATCGAATTATTTAATACTCAGCTTATTGATATAAACTATTTGCCTTTGTTCCTAGGGGTTTTCATCTCATTTATTATTGCCTTTTTAACAATCCGCTGGTTCATAGAATTTGTTAATCGAATTGGTATGTTGCCATTTGTCATCTACCGAATCTTTTTAGGTGTAATCATTTTTCTTACTTTATAACAGGAGCAGAGATTGTGAGTAATGAAAATACGGAAAGACGCTATTGGATTTGGGGTCAATTTGATGAAGCTTCTAGCTCAATTTTAAATAAAATTCAGCGAATAGTTCACGATGAGCTTCAAGGGCCATCTTTTATTCTCCACCTGACCTTATCTGGTCCTTTTTTTGACCTCAGTTCAGGTGTTTTAGAGAGAATTGACACTTTTGCTCTAAAGAACAAACAATTTTCAATAAAACCAAGTTCGTATGGTATGAAAGATCTCTTTTTCCAGTCACTATTTATCGAGATTGAAAACACAAATAAACTCAATACCTTAAAAATGAACTTAGATGACTTATTAGAGGTTAGTAGCGAAGATTTTTTCCCTCATATTAGTTTGTTCTATGGCTTAAAAAACCAGATTGTTAAACAAATTGTAATTGATCATCTTTTGACTCTTCCTGAGTATTTAGTTTTGGATAAAATCACTGTTGCTGAAACAAGACAAGGAGACATTGAATCATGGAGAATTGTTCGTCAATATCCATTGATAAATAACCTTAATGTTTTAAATAGTTTGGGTCGCCCACTTTAATTTATGAAGGCACTACTGATTCTATTTTTTCTTCTGTATTTCCCAAATTGCTATACGGGTGAGATTAAAGAATCATCTTTATATGCAATTGTGGATGTTGAAACCACCGGGTTAGATCCTAACTATCATGAAATGATTGATATCGGGATCATTATAATTAATCAGAATTTAGAGGTAAAAGGCCAGTACTACTCAAAAGTTTTACCCAGCTTTCCTGAAAGGATTGATCCTATGGCAAAACATATCAATGGATTTGATTTACAAAGATGGACACAAGAAGAGGCTATATCCGAGGGAGAATTAATTGAAGGGATGAGTGTTTTTTTTAATCATTATGAGGGGAAACCTATTTTTATTGCCTTTAATAGCTGGTTTGATTCAAGTTTTGTAAGGAACTTGTTACAAGAGTATGGTTATAAATTTAATGATTGGTTTGATTACCGAGTTCTAGATATACCAAGTATTGCATTAGCCTGCGGCTATTTTCCTAAGACCCCTGATTTTAATGCTAAGTTGGCAACCTTGCTAGAGGTTCAACCAGAGACAAAAGACCCGTTCAAACACACCGGTGAATCAGGAGTTAATTTCAATTATGAACTCCTTACATCACTTATGAATCAAGGATGCTTTAATTATAATTGATAATTAGTCTCTCTTAATTTATTAGCAATCTCACTTCCTTCTAATCCAGATTCTTTGAGATTGTTTATTTTAATATTCTTCACTAGGTTTAAAGACAGTTGGAGAAGATTTTTTTTCTGCATAAAATGATCATCGGCATCAAGCAGTAAAAGATTTAGTATTTCCTCTAGATTTTTAGGCCGTCTTATAGCATCAAGTTTTTCAAGAATGGTTAATAGATGCTCTGCAGAATAATCAGAGAGATCACTCTGAATTAGGTCAAATGAGTTGATCAGTAAGATAGGTATGTCTTTGTATGCATTAGAAAACCGCATATTATGTTGCATCGACTCTAGCTTATCTTTGATATTTGTCTTTCCTTTCTTGATTAAAGCGTAAAAGATTGAGGCAAATCTAAATTGTTTTGAATGATCTTCATAAGCAGCTTTTTGAATAATAGGGTGAGAGAAAAAATCAACATCTAAATCTGCAAGATCAGGGTAAGTGTCATCTAATGCTTTAAACTCTATCAAGGTTTTAAAATATTCATTAAAACCAACACCTTTAAGTACTTTCTCAGTTTCCAACCAAGTTCTTTCAGGCACTAAAGAGGATAGTTCCCCGCGATCGACAATTTCATTTATTAGTGTTTTAGTCTCTGCAGCTATAACAAAATCAAGTGGGCTCAGTTTTGCTTTAAATCTTGCGATTCTCAACACTCTCAAGGGGTCTTCTTTAAAGGCATCTGAGACATGCCTTAGTGTCTTATTTTCTATATCTTTTTGGCCATTAAAAGGGTCAACAAGGCTCCCATCTTGATTTTCTGCTATAGCATTGATTGTTAAATCTCTACGACTAAGATCTTCCTCTAGAGTGACATCTGGTCCAGCATCAAATTCAAAGCCATGGTAGCCTTCACCCGTTTTTCTTTCAGTTCTTGCTAGTGCGTATTCTTCTCCCGATTCAGGATTAATAAACACAGGGAAAGATTTTCCTACTTTTATATAACCTTTGTTAATAAGTTCATCTGCAGTTCCATTAACCACCACCCAGTCTTGTTCATAGGGTGTTGGAAGACCGAGTAATCGGTCTCTGATGGCTCCTCCGACTAGATAAATTTGCATTGTAGTTATTCAATTAGGTCGTTATTTTCTCATTTGTATAATCAATTGACGACCGTTTCGCTTAACCCTTAGAATCAGAATATCTTTATCCTTTGTCAAGGATTGAAATTCATCTAAATTAGAAATCTCCTTGTTTCCAACCGCCCAAATAATATCACCTTGCTTTAGTCTAGCTCTATCCGCATTACTATTGGGTTCCACAGAGAGTATTACCACACCTTTCGATTTGCTGTAACCGTCAGGGGTATAGTCAGATAATTCTGCACCAGCTAAGAGAGTGTTTAACTCGTCAGCTTTCATTGTTTCTAGAGCAACTAGTTCTCCTAATTTTGCAGATTTTGTTATTTCTCTATTGTCCCTAACCACAGTGATTTTGATTCTTTCACCGCTTCGCTTTAAACCAATGGCATTTCTAAGCTCACTAGCGTTGTCTATTTTTGCTTCGTTAACACCGACAATAACATCTCCTGCTTCAAGGCCTGCATCTTCTGCAGCAGAATCAGGTGAGACCTCTTGAATCAGAGCTCCTTTAGAAATATCTAGTCCTAACTGTTCAGCAATTTCTTGATTTACATCACTAATAATAACTCCCAGTAGCCCTCGTCTAACAGAGCCAAATTCAATGATTTGTTGCATAATGTTTTTAACTGTATTGACAGGAATAGCAAATCCAATGCCTATGTTTCCGCCACCTCGGGTAAAAATTGAACTAGGAATGCCAACAAGGTTTCCATCGATGTCTACCAGCGCACCACCAGAGTTACCTGGATTAATAGCTGCATCAGTTTGAATCATTTCACCAAAACCATCTGAAGTCATTTGCGGTCTTCCTAAGGCACTGATAATGCCTGAGGTGACTGTTTGACTTAAGCCAAAAGGTGCTCCAATCGCAAGTGCGAAATCTCCAACTCTCAGTAAACTAGAATCACCTAAGCTAATAGGAAGAAGATTTTCTGAAGGTTCTATTTTTAACACAGCAATATCTGTGCCTTGATCTGAGCCGACGACTTCAGCCAGATACTCATCCCCGTCTTTGGTAAAGATTTTTATTTCGTCAGCTCTCGCAATAACATGATGATTGGTAATTATGTAACCTTTTTCTCCATCAACAATTACCCCAGAACCACCACCACCAAATTCTCTTTCCCTAGGCATTTCTGGTTGTCCAAAAAAGCGTCCAAAAAATGGATCATCAAAAAATGGATTTGGCTGAGATTTGACTTTGCCTTTAATCGCAATTCTAACAACTGCAGGGGAAGATTTATCAACTAAATCAGCTAATGAAAATAACTCTGCTAATTGGGATCTTTCTTGGGCTGTGTTTTCTTGAATATCTTGCGTTTTTGCAAATAATAAGCCTGTTGCTGTAGTTAATACAAAAAACAAGCTAATAAAAACTAAGATTCTCTTTTTATTTAACATTTATTTATAGACCTATAATAGTGTGGAAAAATTTTGAGCAATAATACCTTAAAATCTTACGGTTCTGTAATCCAAATAAGCATATTCATAATTAATTCTTTTTTAGATTCTGAAGACGTTATAAAGAGATCTCCATTAAATGTTAATAAAATGTGAATAAAACCTGAATCTTTAGTGGATATCCTGAACACAACATCTTGTGTGTCAAGAAACCTCAAAAACTAACAAATATTTTCAAAAAAAATAATCATAAAACCATACAAAATATGATATAAAGTATTGATATATATGTATATATGTCAAAATGAGTGGTTTTTATAAAATCCTTGACATAATCTTAAAATCGGCAATAATCTATATTCATCTAAACACAATATCTTGTGTCTTGAAACTGCGACAATTTATGAAATTAGATGGTTTGAATCGCGTTTAAGTAGAGGAATATGGGGAAAAGAAGTAAGTGTCGTCAGTATTTTCAGCTAAAGAATTAAAAACATTTGATATTGATCATCAACCTGCATCAGTTGATATTTGGGACAAAAAATATCGTTTAAAAGATTTTTCAGGACACTCAATTGATAATGATATTGATGCTACCTTCAAAAGAGTCGCTTCAGCCTTAGCTGAAGTTGAAAAACCAGAAAAAGAAGATGAATGGAATGAAAAGTTTCTTTGGGCATTAAGATCTGGTGCTATTCCAGCAGGACGAATCCTGTCTAATGCAGGAGCTGCTGAATATAAACCTGCAACTTCCACCATAAATTGTACAGTGTCTGGAGCTATTCAAGATTCTATGGTTGGGATACTTGATAAAGTAACTGAAGCAGGACTTACATTGAAGGCGGGTTGTGGGATTGGTTATGAGTTCTCAACTTTAAGGCCTCAGGGAGCTTATGTAACCGGTGCTGGCGCTTTCACATCAGGCCCTTTATCCTTTATGGATATTTATGATAAAACCTGTTTCACCGTCTCTTCAGCAGGCGGGAGAAGAGGGGCTCAAATGGGCACTTTTGATATTAGTCATCCTGATGTTGAAGAATTTATTAAGGTTAAGAGAGAAGACGGCAGACTTCGACAATTCAATTTATCTTTATTGATTACAGAGGAATTTATAAAAGCAGTTAGAGATGATACTGAATGGCATTTAGTGTTCCCTCTTGATCCTAGTTTACCTGAATCTAAAGACATTGACCTTGATGACCCCAATAAAATTATCTGGAAAGATTGGGTGAAAAATGACGGATATCTAACCAATGATCTAGGTCAAGTTGCTTGCAAAGTTTATAAGGTTATTCAAGCCAGAAAATTATGGGATTTAATTATGGCATCCACATATGACTATGCAGAACCAGGATTTATTTTGATTGATAAGGTCAATCAAATGAACAACAATTGGTTTGAAGAAAATATCAGGGCAACCAACCCCTGTGGAGAGCAACCCTTGCCCGAATACGGTTCATGTTTGCTTGGATCAGTTAATTTAACCCGTTTTGTACAAAACCCGTTTACAGATGAAGCTCATTTCGACTGGGAAACCTTTAATGAAGTTGTCAATATTTTTACTAGAATGCTGGATAATGTTGTTGAAATAAACGGTCTACCGATTCAGAAACAACGCCATGAAATTATGAGGAAGAGGCGTCATGGGATGGGTTTCTTGGGATTGGGTTCAGCAATGACGATGCTTAGAATGAAATACGGATCAGATGAGTCATTGGAATTCACTGAGAAGGTTAGCAAAGAGTTAGCTCTCACAGGTTGGCGTGCCGCTTTAGAGCTTTCAAAGGAAAAAGGTGTTGCCCCAATTCTTGAAGAAGAGTTTAAGGTGACAAATGAAATGCTAAGAAAACGTCCTGAGATGTTGGATGATGGGTTTAAAGTTGGTGATAATGTTAAAGGCAGTATTTTGCATGCAAAATATAGTCACTACATGCAGCAAATTGCTGAAGAAGATCCCGAGTTAGTCCGGCAGCTTGCTGAACAAGGTGCACGATTTACACACCATTCTTCTATTGCACCAACAGGGACAATCTCACTGTCTATAGGCAACAATGTGAGTAATGGTATTGAACCTAGTTTTGCTCATCATTATTTTAGAAATGTCATTAGAGAAAAGAAGAAAACCAAAGAAAAGATTGATGTCTATTCGTTTGAATTACTTTCATTCATTGACAAAATAAATTCAAAAGCCGATATCAATGCTGCAGCTGGCGAAGAGAATGCATTGCCAGACTATTTTATTACTGCTGAAGATGTAACACCTAAGCAGCATGTTGATGTTCAGAGCGCATCACAAAAATGGATTGATTCTTCAATATCTAAAACAGCCAATATACCCACTGATTTTCCTTTTGAGGAATTTAAAGACATTTATCTGTACGCTCATGAGAAAGGATTAAAAGGTTGCACCACATTCCGCTTCAATCCAGAGGCTTTTCAGGGTGTTTTAGTAAAAGAAAAAGATTTAGAGCAAACAATGTACACCTTTATCCTTGAAGACGGTCAAGAAGTGGAGGTTGCTGGCAATGAAGAGATTGAATATGACGGTGAAACACACACAGCAGCTAATCTGTTTGACGCCCTTAAAGAAGGCTACTACGGCAAATTCTAATTAGGCTTGAAGGTATGAGTAAAATCAAAATAGAAAGTAAAATTGTAAATTACAAAGTTAGCACTCAAAAGCAGCGTGAAACTGAAGCAAAGGCTGAACAGCCACAATTACAGCAAGAGGATCAGGAAGCTAAAGTTGTAAGAATGCATGAACGTCTTGAAAGACCGGAGTTGTTACGTGGAACAACTTATAAAATTAAACCCCCTGTTTCTGATCATGCCATGTACATCACAATCAATGACATTGTTCTCAATGAAGACACTAAACATGAAAAATATAGACCCTATGAAATTTTCATTAACTCCAAGAACTTGGACCATTATCAATGGATTGTGGCACTGACACGTGTTTTATCGTCAGTTTTCAGAAAAGGCGGTGATGTTGCATTTTTAGTTGAAGAGCTTAAAGCAGTGTTTGATCCAAAGGGTGGTTATTTTGCAGGTGGGGGTCGCTTCATGCCTTCTATCATTGCTGAGTTAGGATATGTCATTGAACAACATTTCAAGGCGATAGGAATTATTTCGGAAGAAGTTCTAGATGAGCACCAAAAGAAGCTTATTGAGGAAAAAAGACAGGAATTTGAAAACCAGAATAAACAAACAGATGCCTTTGTTGCCAAAGATTTTCCCTATGGATCAGCACTCTGTGGCCACTGTAATACTGTGGCAATGGTGCTAATGGATGGCTGTGAAACTTGTTTAAACTGTGGGTACTCTAAGTGTGGATAGTTTTAATCTATGAAAATGCCAACCTCTGAAATTATTGATCGCTATACAATAACGCTTCTAAAATCTGAACGGACTGATGAAGATGTCAGCAAAGAGCTTGACACTTATAAAAAAGAATTACCTGACTCAGGCACAGTACAAACTTTTATAGATCGTATGTATGAGATTAATGGCAAAATCTGGGAAACAGAGGGTGATATTAGAAAAGGGGTTGATATGCCTCTAGAAGAAGTGGGTCGTCTTGCTCTTGTGGTGAGAGATCTAAATCAAATCAGGAATGGGATCAAAGGCGAAATTGTTGACGAATTTGCCGAAGGCTTCAAAGAAATTAAGGTAAATTATAAAAAGGTTGATTACGGTCGCTCTGAATAAGTTTATTTTTTTCTAAAATCCCAGTAATTTTTTTTACCACTATAAATAAGAGATAACACTTGGGTTATCCTTAATTGGTTTATAGTCTTGATCAAGATAATATGTGCCTATGATCAAAATCAAAATAATGAGAATCTTGTATGATTTTTTCACCTATTTGATATCTCCATTCCTTTTGTTGCATATCATTGTAAGAGCTTTTGAAGATAGAAATTATCTCTACAGAGTTACGGAACGATTTGGTATCTATTCTAAAGGTATTGAGGGGGAAGTTATTTGGGTGCACTCTGTTTCATTCGGAGAGGTTAAGGCTGCCTCACCTTTAGTAAGAGAGTTAATTAAAGCCTACCCATCTAAACAAATCCTCTTTACTTGCACCACACCTACGGGGTCAAAATTGATCAATGACCTTTTTGGCGAAGAAGTAATCAACGTGTATCTACCATATGATTTAAAGGGTTCTGTGAGAAGGTTTTTTCGTTGGGCTAATCCTCAAATTGCAATTGTTGTTGAAACTGAAATCTGGCCAAACATCTTTCAACGATGTGGCCATAATAATATTCCACTGGTTCTTGCCAGCGCTTGTATATCGGATCGTTCATTACAACTTTACAAAATTCTTTTTGATCTCTTTAAAGACACCATTTCGCAAGGGATTGTGGTGGGCGCACAAACAGAAAGTGATGCTAAAAAATTTCTTGAACTTGGTGCAAAGCAGGAGAGGACTTTTATCACTGGAAATATTAAGTTTGATTTTTCATCGCCTAAATCTACCTTGCAAGAAGCCAAGCATTTTAAATTAGAGCATTTTAAAGACAGGCAAGTTTGGATTGGAGGCAGTACACATCCAGGAGAAGAGGAGTTAATTTTAGAATCACATAAACAAGTTTTAAAGCGTTATCCTGAGAGTCTTCTTCTTATAGCACCAAGAAAACCAGAGCGTTTCAAAGCAGTTCATAAATTAATTATTGATTCTGGACTCACAGCTTCCCTCTGGTCAGAATTTGAAAGGTTAGATCCAAAGATTAGTGTTCTATTAATAGACACATTAGGAGATTTACCTTTTTTCTATTCTGCTGCTGATATGGCATTTGTAGGCGGCAGTCTTTTTTCTGTTGGTGGTCATAACTTACTAGAGCCTGCAAGTTTAGGTAAGCCTGTAATAACAGGGCCGATTTTGCATAATGTGGAAGAAATTTCATCTCAATTAATGATCAATGGTGGTTTAGTTATTATCAATGATTCTAGTGAGCTTGCTGAAACAATTATTACGCTTTTTGATGACAGCACAAAAATAGACACCATGGTGTCAGGTGCCATGGAAGTTATGCAAGACAATAAGGGCGCTATTGAAAATATTATGCAATTGATTAGGCCTTTGATTAAGGCTTAGAGCAACTGACTACTTCAACCAATTATTAATTTGCTCAAGATCGCTTCTAGTTAAAGTTCCTGCGGCTTGTTTTAGTTGGATAATATTTGTCAAATAGTCGTATTTACTAATGGCTAAGTTTTTTTGTGATGAATACAGTCGTCGTCTTGCATCCAAAACATCAACAGTTGTTCTCGTGCCTACTTCATAACCCGCTTCTGTGGCTTGCAATGCAGTTGCTGAAGACTTGACTGATTGTTGGAGAGCTTTAACTGTAGCAATACCAGATATAACGCCTAGGTAGGAATCTCTCGCAACCCTTGTGGTTTCTCTGGCAATTCGTTCAAGTTTTTCTTTAGCCGCTCTGTGCTTGGCAACAGCTTGCCTTACTCTTGAGCTTGTTTGTCCTCCACTGTAGAGAGGCAAGTTAAGTTGAATCCCGACACCCTCATTAATATTTTCACTATCAGCTGGGTTGAATGAGCCTCCACTGTCAGAACGGAAGCTATCGTTATCAGTATCTCTTTTAGAAGCCTGCACACCTAGTGTGGGTAGATGCCCTGACCGCTGAATCTTAATTTCACTTTTAGCTATTTCCACACCAACCTGAGCTGACAAATAACTTAGATTCTGTTCCAAAGAGGTGTTGACCCAATCCATTTCACTCTGTGGATTCGGCATAATCAGAGGGAGATTATTATCAGGTTTTTCTAATTGTCCTGGATAGCTATCAGTAATTGCTCGTATCGATTCTTTAGCAGTTGCTAGATTTCGTTTTGAGGTAATTACATTTGCCACTGATTGATCATAGGCGGCTTGAGCTTCTTGAACATCAGTGATTGCTATGAGCCCAACTTCAAATCTTTTCTGGGCTTGATCCAGCTGTTTGTCTATGGCTTGTCTTGCTGCTTGTTCTGATTCAAGCGTGTCTTGAGCAGCTAACACATTAAAATAAGCCTTCGAAACCCTAACGATCAGATCTTGTTCGGCTGAGAGGTAATCAATTTCTGCTTGAGCAACGGTTTTATTGGCTTTTCTCACATTCATCCAAGCTCCATAATCGAAGATGGTTTGTTGAAGGGTGATTCCCCATTGAAGAGTTTCAGATTCTTGTAAGAATTGTGTGTTATTAGTGATGACAACTGCATCACCTGAAATAGGGTTAATTATTTTTTGTTGGAAAGTGCTGCTACCATCAGAATCATTATCTGAAAAGGTTGCGCTACCAGTGAGCTGCGGAAGAATAAAACTTCTAGCCTGAGGTTTTACTTCGATCACTGCTTCTTTATTGGCTAGGGCTTCTTTAATAAATGGGTCATTAACTAAGGCTTCTTCATAGACTTCGATAAGAGAAGCTCCATTCCCATAATCAATGAAAATAACGGAGAGTAGTATTGTATAAATAAATTTTTTCACTGTGCCTCGTTTCGCTTTAAAATATCTTTAAGATTGAATTTGCAAAGAATACCCCTCTCAATATGCCCAAACAAGCTAATCATGTAACGAATTGTAACCACCACCAATAATTATTATGAATTAATGATGAACTTAGAGGATGCCTATCATCAATAAAGCAACTATATTTATAATTTTAATCAATGGATTGATTGCAGGTCCAGCAGTATCTTTATAAGGGTGCTTCAGTGCCTTTTCCTCCCACATGTCCATCTTCAATATATTTTTTAGCATTGTCCCAAGCCCCACCACCAGTGGTCATCGAGATAGCAACAAATAGTCCTGTAACAATAGTTCCAATCAAGAGGCCACCTAAGGCTCTTATACCACCGTCTTCAGGCATCATAACATTCATAGCTAATGCTAGAGCAATAGGAACAACTACGGGTAACATTGAAGGCAGAATCATTTCTTTGATTGCAGACTTGGTTAAAAGATCAACAGTTTTAGAGTAATCAGGTTTGCCGCTTCCATCCATTATTCCTGGAATTTCTCTAAATTGACGTCTTACTTCATCAACTACTGAGCCAGCTGCTCTTCCGACAGCTTCCATGGCCATAGCAGCAAATAAATAAGGCACCATTCCACCGATGAATAGACCTATGATGACTGCAGGATCATCTAAACTAAAGCTAACCAACTTACCTTCAGCTTCCAGATTAGCTGTAAAATCAGCAAATAAAACAAGTGCAGCTAGTCCAGCTGAACCAATTGCATAGCCTTTGGTTACGGCTTTAGTTGTATTTCCAACAGCATCCAATGGATCTGTAATATCTCTAATCTCAGATGGTAATTCTGCCATTTCGGCAATACCACCAGCATTATCGGTAATTGGTCCAAATGCGTCTAAAGCCACAATCATCCCTGTTAAAGAAAGCATCGAAGTTGCTGCTATGGCGATACCGTATAGACCAGCGAGCATATACGAACCCCAAATACTCAAACAAACCGCAATTACTGGTAGAGCAGTGGCTTTCATAGAGATGCCAAGGCCGGCAATAATATTAGTTGCATGTCCTGTTTCTGAAGCTTGTGCAATCTTTTGTACAGGGCTGTATTCAGTTGAAGTATAGTATTCTGTGACAACAACCATAAAAGCAGTCAATGCTAGCCCTATCAGTGATGCGTACCACATTTCAATACCCATTTGCATCATATCTGTCACTGGCATAAATAAAACTGCAGCAATGATTCCTGAGATAATAACACCTTTATAAAGAGCACCCATGACGCTTCCACTTTCACTCTTTTTAACAAAAAGCATTCCAACAACTGAAGCCACAATAGATACAGAACCAAGAACCAATGGGTATAAGATATAATTATTTGCATTTTCTGTTGAAGCAAATAGCAGTCCGCCCAATAACATGGTTGCAATAATTGTTACGGCATAAGTTTCAAAAAGATCGGCCGCCATTCCAGCACAATCACCAACATTGTCACCAACATTATCAGCAATAACAGCTGGGTTTCTTGGGTCATCTTCAGGGATTCCAGCTTCAATTTTACCTACTAAATCAGCTCCAACATCAGCACCTTTTGTAAAAATACCACCACCCAACCGAGCAAATATAGAATGAGGGCATGTAAACTCTCATCAACACTAATACCTAGTCCAGACCTAAGCAAGAAGTAGTATCCGCTAATTCCTAGTAAGCCGAGGCCAACCACCAATAAACCAGTTACTGCGCCACCTCTAAATGCAACTGCTAAAGCAGCATTCATTCCATCATAGGCAGCTTGGGCAGTCCTGACATTAGCCTTGACTGAAATATTCATACCAATGTAGCCTGCTAGGCCTGATAATACTGCACCAATTAGGAAGCCAAAAGCACTTAGCCAGCCAATTCCACTAACGCCTAAGAGAACGAAAATGACTATACCCACGAGCCCAATAGTTAAATATTGTCTATTAAGATAGGCTTGGGCTCCTTCTTGGATTGCTCCAGCTATCTCTCTCATTTTTT
>LWDU01042511.1_pt1 | contig 28982 bp, 17 predicted proteins | sample 727161 | NCBI WGS metagenome assembly LWDU01 (sample SAMN04566230, study PRJNA314399) | hydrothermal vent metagenome | isolation source: deep sea hydrothermal plume seawater | place: Mexico: Gulf of California, Guaymas Basin | collected 2004-07-11
CTTGAGCAGTGGTCAAAGGTGCAGCGCCATAGGTATAGCGCTGGGTACCCTCAACTCATCCCCTCGAATACCTAGGGGCATCCAGTCAAACAGGTGAGGGCATCGTCGGTTGGATCCGGCCCACAGTTGACTGGTTCTGGCAAGTTACCCGCTCCCCCGAACAGGGAGGAAAGCACCGCCACAGCATCCGCAATATTCAGCGCCGAATCATCGTTGGCATCTGCAGCGTCGTCACATCCGACCGAGGCACTGTTGAAGAGCATCTGAAGAATGGTCACTGGATCACTGATATCCAGGTTTCCATCGAGATTCACATCACCACGCTTGAAGATGATCGAACCACTACCACAGGTAACCGTCTCGACCACGAAGTCATCGACTGCCACCTCGGTGAGCGAATTGTTCGGTGAGTCTGAAGCGGTGAAACGGAACATGGTATTGGCGGTAGTGACGACCACATCTCCGAGGTTGATCTGGAAGTTTTGCCATGTCCCCGAGGTTCCCAGGGCGCCTCCCACCACCATGGCGGTGGTCCACGTGGCGCCACCATCAGTCGAGATGGAGAACGACATTTCATCCATCTGTGTGGGGTCGGACTCGATATTGACGTACCAGAGATTGAAACTGACGGTTCCATTGGATCCGGCAAGATTGAAACTGGGACTGATCAGATGAGTCGGACCTCCATCGAGGTCTGCAGTCCCTGCCGCTCCTCCTGGGGCTCCATTGCCGGTTACCCAGCACCACTGGCCGTTGGCCGCAACACTCGGTGCCGATGGGTTGCCCCCGCTGGATGTCCCGTTGGGGATCGCTTGGACCCAGCTTCCAGCGGTGACCGACGCATCCGACTGGACAGTCCAGCCATTGGCTCCCGTCTCGAAGTTCTCGGTATTTCGTGTGATCTCATCGCCGATCAGATTCAGTACCGTTGGGCTGTTGGCGATCAGGCCAACGGTCAGTGCGGCGGAGACGAACCACTCGATGGAAACGCTCCCTTGTGAGCCGTCAAGACTTCCCTCGAACAGTCCACCGGGTCCTGCGGTCATCGAGTTCTCGACGAAGGGGCCGCCGTCGGTACTGACGTGGAGTTTGACAGAGGATGGGGAGAGGACTCCTCCTCCGAAGGGCTCCGCAAGGACCGTGATCCCCACCGTACCTGAGCAAGGAACGGCATCCGGGATTCCCAGGGGGAAGGTCAAGTTCAAACCAATCGGAGCTTCATTCATCCACACCTCGGTGCCGGAACAGGTTCCGATCACCATGTCGAGCCAGCCGTCTCCATTGATGTCGAAGACTGCGACATCATGAACTCCGTTGGGTCTCCAGAGCCCTCCATCATTCTCCTGTTGCAAGGTGACGTTGGGGGCATTTCCAAGATTGTGGTAAATGTGCATCCGACGGTTGCAGCCCGCGATATCGACATCGACATCCGTGATGATGACATCGTTCCAACCATCATTATCGAGGTCCACGATCAGGGAGTTGCCGCCAAAACCGTCATCCCCGGTGGCTCCGGTTCCTCCCTGGAAGGAGTAAAAGAAGCGAGAGAAGTTGGCGAGGCCACTACCGTCGTTGCCGGTATTGATCAGGTAGGAATCGGCGTTGTCGTCGGTGACCACCATATCATTGGCACCATCGGCATTGAGATCGCCGACGGTCACATGGTAAGGAGCCATACTGGCCCAACTCTCCTTGTGGGAGGAAAAGTTGCCAGTTCCTGCCGGATCGTTGTAGGAGATCCCGACATATTGCGGTGGGTTGAGAGCGGTGTCCTTGATGATGTCGAGTGTTCCATCCCCATTCATGTCGCGAATCGAGGAAGCCATGCCGAAGGCAGATTGCTGGAACGGGAACGGGCTGCCACCGATGATGATGGAGCCAGAGAAGTAAGTCGAAGTTTGATCAGTGAAGAATCCGCTGCCGTCATTGATCAGCAGGCGATCATTGAAGTCGAGAGTCTGACTTCCACCGCTGTCGTAATCACCGAGGTAGACATCCAGGTCTCCATCTCCATCGATATCTCCGGCATCGAGGGAGCAGAATCGTGGTGCATGGGGGGTAGAACTGCCGGGGACGTTTCCCTCGAACTGAGGAATGCGTGCATCTTCGTGGATGAAGCCTTGCCAGACTCCAGCACTCAATCCCAGATTACGGTAGACCCTTGGGTATGCGATGTGTTTGGGAGAGCCGTCGGCAAGTGTGACGGCGGTCACGATGTCGAGCCAGCCATCTCCTGTGACATCGGCAAGGATCACATCGCGGTCGTTGGTAGGGGTCAGGAATCCGCTATCACCGGCAACATCCGAAGCGCTGGCGAAGTCGACGGTACGGTCGACCAGAATTCCCCCTTGGTTGAGAAGAAGCAGGTTGGATCGGAACGCAGAGACTCCACCGGTGGTGAAGGCTAGTTTCCGGACGATGATCAAATCGGTGTCACCATCCTGGTCGACATCGCCCCAGGCATAGTCTTTTTCAGCCACGTCATTGGTCGAGACATTTGACGCTGCGCTGATCCGACTCGTGGTCTCATCGTTGAACTGTACCCAGTCCGGCTGAGCCAGTAGCGGCGCAGAGAGGAACAGGGCAAGCCACACAGCCATACACCCTAGATGCAAAGGACCCTTGAGAATCATCTCGAGAACACTCCCTTCCCAATACATACAGGGCTCCGGGATGAACCGGTAGCACTCCTCATCTGCATGCACGATTGCCCCCCCGGGCAATCCACTGTTGTCGAGATCTCTTCAACCTCGTACTGACGATTATAGTGTCTTGGGGACCAAGGTGTGAGGGGGCAATCGTGTCTCTCCAGCCACGAATGGGAGATAAATCTGACCAATCAGGTCTCTTGTTTCCCATGCTTCGATGGAATGGTCGGTTCGGCAAGTGAGAGAGGGATGCAAACCTCTTCCTGACTTCCGAAGATGCCAGAGAGAGGCGAGGTGGGGGTGTGTCAGCGCAGATGTGGGATTTGAGGCGGAGGATCACGATCGGGCCAACGACCGGTCCAATGACCGGGCAAGTGTCGGATCCTACCTGGCCGGGAACAGAAACAGCGAGTCGCATCGTGTTCGATGCGGCTCGCTGACGCTGCGAATGATTGGAGGCGGCACCCGGATTCGAACCGGGGATGCGGGTTTTGCAAACCCGTGCCTTACCACTTGGCGATGCCGCCCCATCTCAATTCGTCAGAGCGGATCCTAGGGATCTTGACCGCTCAGGTCAACTTTCGTTGGAAGGTCCTCTCAAAGAACCCAGTTTTGAGGCCACCGACTGGAGACTGCCGGTTGCGACGGGTGGGGGTAGGGCGGCGGGTGTGGCCACAGGATCAGGATCGGGCTCAGGAGTCTCCCCTTGAGGAGACTTGGGTGGCGGTGATGGGTCCCCCCGGAGCGAGCGGAGCCGATCCAGAGACGCCTGGATTCCCTGATTTGGCGGTGGCGAAGCCGGGCTTTGCTGGGGTGGTGACTGCGGCTGTTCCTGAGGTAGAGCCGTCGGGTCGGCCGCCGTGGGGACGGATGCCGTGGATTCCCCGGGGCTGGTTTGTACCCCTCGCAATTTATCGGTGATGGTACCGATACTGGAGCGGACCACAGCCGCGGGCCTGGCGCTGGCGACTGGGGGTTGGGCGGCTCGTTGTAATAGCGGGTGATCTGGCTGGTGTTTTGCAACGGTTGCGCAGAGCAGGTGAACCAGCGGATCGGGGTGACGCAACAACTGGTCGGCAATGGTGGTGAGGGCATCTTCTCGCCCTGGCCCCGTCTCCAGCAGTGCAGAGATGATGGCCAGCACCATCGCCTGCGCTCCCGCCTCGGGAGATGCCGTGAAGGACTCTCCTTCCACCACCTGGATCAATCCGAGGGCGAGTTGAGTCGCCTGATGGTGGATCGAATCGGGATCGCTCAATTGCAACGAATGCTGCAGGGCGACCTTTCGAGTTCGATCGAGGGCCAGTAGTGATTGCACTGCAGCAGGAACCGCAGGGTGATCGGCGGGCAACTGGTGGAGCAGTGTTTCCAGGATGAGGGCTGCCACTGCTGGCTGACCCGCACGTTCTTCCAGTTTGGATCGTTCGAGGGCGACCTCGGGAACTCCGGGGGACAATTCGTGACAGCGGCGAGCGGCTTCCCTCGCCGCATCGATGTTCGATTCATTGCAGTGTGCTTGCCACTGGTGGCGACGTGCCTCTGCTTCTCTCTGTGGTTGCTGTTGAGATCGTGCATCGTCGGCATTCCAGCAGTGCAGGGTGGCGGGCGCGTCCTCGTGCTCGAGGATGACGCTGATCGCCTCTCGAGAAGCGGGATCGAGCGGACGGAGGGTGCCGCTCTCGTTGCGCAGTGCTTTCTCGGTGTACTCCTCTGCCATATCGCTGGCGGATCTTTGCAGCGCAGATTCAACCAGGCGCAGCATCAGAAGCGAGGTCTGGTCATTTTCGGCTGCCAGTTGCTGATACAGTTCGGTGGCGTCGGACCATTGTCCTGTGGCCCGCAGCGCCTCGGCTTGGCGCCAGCGTGCTCGCTGCGCCGCTTCTGGATCGCCGCTCGCCTGTGCCGCCTGCTCGTGAAGGGAGTGAAGTTGAGGATCGGGGAGATGGGCACCGATCGAGTCGAGTAACTGGCAGGCGGATTCGGCAAATCCTCCATCGATCAGGGCCTGGGCCAGTCGTGCTGCCGGTTTCGGATCATCGCCGGGATTGCGCACCCACAAGGTCAAGGCTCTCTGGCGCGCTTCGACATCGGTAGGATCGAGGAGTACTACTCCGGTCCACGCATCTCGGGCCGCTTCGATGCGAACCTGCTCGGAGCAGCGCAGTGCGTGAGCCCGAAGACGTCGCGCCGCTTCCGAAGATCTTCCGGTAGCCGCACAGGCTTCTCCGATGCGCGCTCCCAGGTCGAAGTCATCCAGACCCAGTTCTTCCGCTCTACGCCAGCGCCTCAGTGCGGTTGCGGGTTGCTCTTGAGCGAGGGCAGATTCGCCATTGCGGAACAGTTCCATGGCACTCTGGGTCTCGAGATAACCCTCTTCCAACAGTCCCATCAGGCGATCGAGAGCTCGCCACGGGTCGGGTCGTCCACCGACGATCTCGGCGATGTCCTTGTGGCCGTCCGCCATTTCGATGATCACCTTTTCCTCGGCTCCAACTTGTGGGTCGGAGATGATCGACATGGCGGAGGGGGTGGCAGCGACCACATCCCTCATCATGGGTAGATCGGTGATTCCTTCCCATAGTCGGTGCCTCGAGGCGGAGCGAAAGAGTACCTCCTCGAGCGAGTCTCCCAGGTCGACCCGTCCGTGAAGTCCCGAGAGGATCGGTTCCATCGAGGGGCCGGACCAGGTCGCATCTCCGGCACCGAGGACCAGTACCAGGTCCTCGTCGATGATCTTGCCGATCTGTTCGCCTGCAACACTCGCTTCGACCCCCTGTTCTTCGAGGCATAGCAGCCCGGGACAGGTTCCCAGGTCGGCGCCACGTTTGATCCAGCGATCTCGTTCGCGAGGTCGTAGCGGACCATCGAGGATCAGAGCCCGGTGGAGAACGCTCGGTTGTCCAGGGCGATCGAGGTCGACCAGTCGGCCGGCTTCCAGTTGGATCCGGATGTCGGGAGCTTCAGGATCATCGGGTTGGAGATGCCAGGTTCCATCGGGTAGACCACTGGCGAGATCGAGCAGAGTACGTGCAGCATCGCCGGGGATCCCGGCGGATCGGACCATCTGAGGCATTGATTTTGTCCCGGCAGGGAGCCGGGTCCTTCCCCGGAATAATAACATCTGACCGGTAATCGGGCCGCTGGGTCAGCGTCGAGCCATCCGCTCGAGCAGAGCTTCGAACTGCTCCAGGCCTCGTAATGACTCCAGGTCTCGATCTTGCCGGGTATGTTGCGAATCGGAGTATCCGGCGACCACTGCACTCTCGAGGGCAGTCAGCGCCGGTTCGATTTGCCCGGCGAGCGCCAGCGCACAGGCCAGATTGTACCGGGTGGTGGAGTTGGAAGGTTCGAGGGAAATCGCTCGGCGCAGTTCCACGATGGCACGATCGAGATCTCGTAGACGCAGAGAGACGATTCCGAGAGCCTCGTGAACCTCGGCATCGGCGGTGAGACGAAGGGCCAGGTCCTCCAGCAGCGATAGTGCTTCTTCCAGTTCGCCCGAATCGCGCAGTGTCGATGCGGCTCGAAGAACGGCATCGCGACTCGCTTGTTCGAACTGCTGGTCACTGACCTGCCGTTGTGCGAGGAGGATTCGCGCACCTCTGGGGTCCCCCAGGAGTGACAGTAGTTCGGCGGCTCTTCTGCGCACCGCTAGATGAGGATCTTTGCGTGCAAGATGGTCCAGCGTCGGTGTGGATCGCTTTCCGTACGCCGAGCGCAGTCTGATCATCGCTTCCAGTCTCTCAGAGACCTCGAATTGATCCCAACCCGCCAGCGAGAGGGTCGATTCAGTATCGAGTCTGGCAGGAACTCGCAAGCGATTTCGGATGGCCCACTCTCGTCGAGATGCGGGAGGGATGGTCGAGAACTGAGGCTGTTTCACCCACTCTTCGAGTGCACGCTGGCCATGCTCTCCAAGCACCAGCAGCCAGCGTCGTGCATCGAGGATCTGTTCATGGTCGAGGCTTTCGAGCTGACCAATGGCCAGCAGTGCGGCGCGGTGGGCCACGGCATCGGTACCGCTCGATTCGCCCATCGGCTCGAGCAATGCGCTGATCGAGCGCAGATCTGCCGGTCGAATCTGCTGCGGATCGGACCACGAGGTCCAGCGTTTTTTCATCTGGGAATGAAGCGACCTCTGTAACCGCTGGTGGACACTTTGTACCAGCGAGGATCGAATTCCTTTCAGATCCTGGTGATGGATCAGTGCCGAGCCCAGATGGAGCCCCGCTGCGATCAGTTGCTGTTCGATCGCTTCGACCTTTCGACGGGCAGATTCACGTTCAGCCCGGGCAGATTCTCCTCCCACCGCTGTGGAATTTTCGCTTTGAGGCCGGGCCCGGTTGCGGGCTGCGGCAAATTCATAGACCGCCGCATCGAGATTCGCCAGGGTCGCACTGAGAATCGTGCCGAGTTTGGCGGCAAGGATCGATCGGCTGTGAATCGACAGCGGCTGATCGAGCACTTCTCGTAGTCCTGGAATCGCCCCGTCGTCGAGTCGATCCAGAGCCGCATGGGCTCTCGCCACCACCACTGCATTCGCCGAATCGAGTGCCGAGGCGATCGAATCGAGCGGAGTTTCATCGGAAAGCGCCCAGGCGGACGAGGAGAGCAGCAGCAGTAGTGAGAGATTCATCTTCTTCATCGGAGCAGGATCGGTCCTTCCGGGGGGATCTCCAGTTTTTCCAGCGCCTTCTTCAGTTCTGTCGCATCACCAGCGACCAGTGGAGAGATCTCGATGGTGCGCAATGGCTGGAGAGAAGGATCGAATTCCAGTTCGATCCCGCACTGGACCAACCAACTGGCCCACAACTTCTGCAGGGCTGAGCGAGAGGTGGCAGGGGAATCACTGCCTTCTCCGTTCTTGACCGGAGCAAACTCCAGATCTCGATCGGCTTCGACGACCAGGCCCCTGTTGGCCAGCGGCAAGACATCGAAGATGAAGGTCTCGAATCGAATTGAATTGGCAGAGGTGGGCTCGTGCCACTCTCCTCCGTGCCAGTGACGAATCGCCTTCCGCGCGACATGGAACGGCAACTGCAGTGGCCCGGATGCGGTCTCCGGTGCGATGAAATCGAGTTCGATGACATGAGTAGCGATGTTGCCCGCCCGGAAGGAGAGTGAGCCATCTGGATTCTTGAGATGACGATCCTCTTCTCCCAGTTCACTGTATTCGATGACCCTGAGGTGGTCTCCCACGCTGCAGAAGACCCCGACCTTTTCGTCGGGGTCGGTCTTGGCCACCGCCTTCGAGGTGAAGCGAGAGTCCTGTTCGATGTGGAGGCCAATCAGTTCTGGATCCGCCATCCGCGCCAACGGGTTATCGACCTGGTGGGTGTAGATGTGGTGGATTCCACGCTGGCGAAGATCTGCCGCGGTTCTCTGGAGCAAGCGGATCGATCCGCCATGGCCATCGGGGCTGAACATCACCTGCCCGGGGCCACTTCTGAGGATCTTGCAGCGGCGAGAATCGAGCACTGGCAATTGTTCCTGCGGAACGATCGTGACCTCCGAAGGAGTCAGGCCGTGATAATCGTGCTGGCGGAAGTACTGCAAGGTTTCAGCGTGGTTGGTAGGACTGGTCATGATGATCCAGTGGATCGACCGACCGACCATCTTTTGCAATCGTAACAACGATTCGGAGAAGATCTGGAACAGGGTGCCACCACTGATGGGCAAGATGGGAAATGAACCCTTGGGGCCGGGATGTCCCAGTCGGGTTCCGACACCGCCAGCGACCATCAGCACCGCCACTTCACCTCGCTGCAGTGCCTCCAGCCCTCGTTGCCTTGCCGTCGCGCGGCCGGGATCCGCGAGCGGGATCCAGTCGGGAGGCGTTGGAGCGGCGATGGGTGCTTCGGAAGCGCTGGAATCGAGATGATCTCGAATCAACTGCTGGATGAAACTCAGATCGATGTGATGGAGGTCCTTCAGCAGAGAATGACGAGCGGCGGAATCGAGTTGATCCCAATCATCGAACAGGTGGTCTTGATCCGCTTCGTGGATCTTGGCCACCATCGCCTGATCGGCAGGGTCTTCCAGCTGGATCATCGAGTTTCATACCTTTCTCCCCGAAGGGGGGATCGTTCGAGGCGTTTCCCGCAGTCGGGATCGTCGTCTAGATGGTACGCAGCGCCACGCCATTGCGCCAGCAAAGGTGTGAGAGTCACTCTCCGAGATAGAATTTCATGAGCGGAGAGGGGTCTCCTTGTTGCAGGAGGTAGATTCGGGTCCACTCGTGGTGACGGAACCAGTGGGGTTTTGAGTCCTGCAGGAAGGAGCACAGCAGTGGCCAGCCATGACCGCAAGGATCTGGATCGATTCTGGACCCTGAAAGAGACGCTTCTCCCGCTGGAGCAATGGATCTGCACCGCCCTCGAGGAGGATCGAGCGAGAGACGATGGAACCAGGGTGCTGTTCGATCCACCGGTCGTGAGGGGTCGTGCGGTGGTAACTTCGCGTCAGCCGGGTGTGGTCTGTGGAACTGCTGCGATGGCCGCGGTCTTCGGGCAACTGGATGCGGATTGTCAGGTGATCGACCGGCTCTCGGATGGCCATCCGGTGGTCGAGGGCAGTGTATTGCTGGTCGTCGATGGTCCACTCGTGTCCTTGTTGGCAGGGGAGCGTACAGCGCTCAACATCGGTTCTCATCTCAGCGGGATTGCCACCCGCACCGAGGCGCTGGTGAGCCGCTCTCACGGGGTTCAGATCCTCGATACCCGCAAGACGCTCCCGGGCATCCGGATCTTCCAGAAACAGGCGGTTCGCTCGGGTGGTGGAGTCAGTCACCGTGGTGATCTGGCCCAGTTCCCGATGGTCAAAGAGAATCATCGTGAGTGGCTCCAGCGGTTAAATCCGCAACTGGCCGAAGATCCAGCCGCAGAGGTGGCGTTCATCGTGACCCGCCTTCGCCAGGCGGAAGAATCACGACCCATCGCCATCGAGGTCGAAGACGAGATCAGTTTCCGCGCCTGTCTGGAGCAGCGGGTCGACATCATCCTGGTCGACAACACGAGCCCGGAACTGTTGAGTCGTTGGATCGAAGCGGCCAGGGAAGTGGGTTTGTCGCTCGAGACTTCGGCCATCGAGGCCAGCGGTGGCATCGATGAAGAGAGCGTCAGTGGCCATGCGGCGGCCGGGGTCAGCAGGATTTCCTGCGGGGCCATCACTCATTCTGCCGCGGCACTCGACCTGACCTTGCGGATCGATCCGGTTCCTCGATCCACTGGATGATCCACTCCTCATCGGAAACTGGATCCTTGCCTGGAAATCTGTCTGCGAGGAGATTAGCATCCGTGGAAGGCCAGCGTATTTGCGCCAGGATGGCTCGCCAGTGAATAGAAGCGCCGGAGGCTCTCACTTGACTGAATCCAGTTCTGAACCGGTTCCACTGCCATTCTTGAAGCGCCTGCTTCAACTGGATGGCACTCCCGAGTCGATCGCCCTGGGGACCGCGATCGGTCTCTTCGTTGCGATGACACCTACCGTGGGGATTCAGATGATCATCATCCTGCTCGTCAGCATGGTGATCCCTGCCAATCGCCTGGCCGGCTTGATCATGGTCTACATCTCGAATCCATTGACGCTGATCCCGATCTACTGGCTCGATTACTGGGTGGGTCTGAAGTGCCTCGCCCGGGAGGGAAAGTCGTTCGCCCAGTTCGAGTTGTACTGGATCGAGTTGACCGAGCAGGCCTCGGAAAATGCGGTCGGCTGGTATCAGGTAAGCCTGGAGTTACTCCGCTCGATAGGGAATGATGTGTTGGGTCCCCTGTTTGTCGGTGGGAGCGTGGTCGGGTTGCTCTTCGCATTGCCTTGCTACCCGGTAATGCTGCGCCTGGTGCGAGCGTACAGGAGCAAAAAAATACTAGAGGATCTTCAACGATCCAGTAGCAAGGAGTCCGGACAATGATCGATTTCACAACTCTGGTTCAACGGTCCCCAGGCAAGAGAGAGTTGGCCATCTTGACGATGGGATTGCTGCTGATATTGTCCGCTTGTGAGGGCCCCAGGCCATCTCGGGCCAATGTGCGACCGGGAAGTCACAAGGTACAGATCGAGAGTTCCGAGAGTGGCAAGAAGGTGGAGGTATGGTGTGAGATCGCAGCGGATCCCAACCGCCGTCAGAATGGACTGATGCATCGAACGTCGATGCCGGAAGATATGGGAATGCTATTTATCTTTCCCGCGCCGTTGCTTCAGGGCTTCTGGATGAAGAATTGTAAGATCTCTCTCGATATCGCCTATCTCGATGACAACGGTCGGATCGTCGACATTCTCAAGATGGATGCCCCTCGGCCAGGGCAAGTTTCCTTTCCCAGATACCGCTCGAGCCAGAAAGTTCGATATGCCCTCGAAACCAATGTCGGTTGGTTTGCCCAGCATGGCATCCAGGTGGGAGATCAGGTCGAGGGGTTTCGCGGACCTTCCGGTCTGAAACCCCGATAACAACCCGCAACATGGGAAGGCAGGCTAGCCATCCTCAGCACAGCAGAGGCTCACGGTCACCTGTTGGCATGGGGCCTGTTACTGGCCTGGGCACTGTTGACCGGCGGTGTTCGCAGTGAATACCCCTCGGTCAGGGTGATCGATTCGATCGATTCGGTGCCGCCTGTGGCAACGGTCGGAGTCGATCTGGGCACCGATCCGATCAGTCGGCTGCTGTTGATCGAGGGGATCGGTAGCATCACGGCGCAAAAGATCACCCGGGCGCGGGTCGGGGACAGCGGTTTTCGCTGCCTCTGCCAGGTGATGCGAGTCGCGGGAGTGCCCGATCGTCCATTACTCGAGGCCGGTCCATGGTTGTCGCCACGTCCCTGCATCGGCGGGCCTGAGATGTGCCAGCACCCCGTCACCGAATCTTCCACAGGAGGGGATGGAAACCGCTGAATATCTATCAATATCCTGGATCACCATTTGTGGTGCACTCCGAGTTCGAGCCGGCAGGAGACCAACCCGCCGCCATCGATTCGATGGTCGAGGGGCTGGATGAGGGGAAATCGGACCAGGTTCTGCTCGGGGTGACAGGATCGGGCAAGACTTACATGATGGCACAGGTGATCGCACGCACCGGTCGGCCCGCCATCATCATCTCTCACAACAAGACCCTGGCAGCGCAGTTGTACTCCGAGATGAAGAAGTTCTTGCCGCAGAATGCTGTCGAGTACTTCGTTTCCTATTACGACTACTACCAGCCCGAGGCGTATCTTCCCGCACGCGACATGTACATCGAAAAGGATGCCGGGATCAATGCAGACCTCGATCGATTGCGGCTGGCGACCACTGCCAGTTTGTTGACGCGACCCGATGTGGTGATCGTCTCCTCCGTCTCTTGTATCTATGGCCTTGGATCTCCCGAAGCCTTCAAGGGGAAGATGATTGCGCTGGCGGTGGGAGACGAGATCGATCGAGACGAATTGCTGAGGAAACTGATCGACATCCAGTATCAGCGCAACGATTTCGATCCCGGCCGGGCAAGTTTTCGAGCTCGTGGAGATGTCCTCGAGGTGCATGCCGCCAACGAAGAGGTGGCCTACCGTATCGACATGTTTGGTGATTCGATCGAACGGATCGAGGAGTTCCATCCGGTCAGCGGAGTGGTTCTGGGGCAGTTGAATCAGCTGACCATCTTTCCCGCAAAACACTACGTGGTCAGCCATCAGGATGTCGATCAAGCCATCGCTGGCATCCAGACCGAGTTGCATCAAAGGCTGATCCAACTACGGGAACAGGGAAAGGAACTGGAGGCACATCGGCTCCAGACCAGAACCCGCTACGACCTGGAACTACTCTCTGAAGCGGGATATTGCCCCGGCATCGAAAATTACGCCCGCCATCTCAACGGCTTCGAGCCGGGAGAGCGGCCACCCAATCTGCTCGATTACTTTCCTGAAGGGTTTCTCACCCTCGTCGATGAATCCCATGTCACCTTGCCTCAGTTAGGTGGCATGTACGAGGGGGATCGATCGCGCAAGCAAACCCTGGTCGATCATGGCTTCCGGCTACCGAGTGCTCTCGATAATCGGCCGATGAAATTCCCGGAGTGGGAAGTGGTCAGCGGACAGACAATTCATGTCACGGCAACTCCTGCTCCGAGGGAACTGGAGAAGTGTGGGGGCGAGGTGATCGAGGTGATCAATCGTCCGACAGGTCTCCTCGATCCAGAGGTCGAGGTTCGCCCGGCTCGAGGTCAGGTTCAGGATCTGCTGGAGCGTATCCAGGAAACCCTGGCACTGGGCGATCGTGTGCTGGTCACCACCCTTACCAAGCGGATGTCCGAGGATCTGAGCGACTTCTTTCAGGAGACCCAGATCAAGGCTCGTTATCTGCACTCGGAGATCGATACCCTGGAACGGGTAGAGATCCTGCAGCAATTACGCCGGGGGACTTACGATGTGCTGGTCGGAGTGAACCTGCTACGAGAGGGGCTCGATCTTCCGGAAGTGTCACTGGTGGCGGTGATGGATGCCGACAAGGAGGGGTTCCTGCGCAGTGCTACTGCATTGATCCAGACGATTGGTCGAGCCGCTCGAAATGAGCGAGCCCGGGTGATCCTCTACGGCGATGTGATCACCGGATCGATGGAACGTGCCATCGACGAGACCAATCGCAGAAGGACGATTCAGCAGCAATTCAATGATGAACACGGGATTGTTCCCAAGACGATTCGCAAGGCACTGGGCACCACGGTCGAAGAGGAGGTCCGTGCTCGAACCGAGCAGGTCGAGGAGACCGGTACCGACTTGCCTGATCAACAACGTGCGGAGATGATCGAGCAACTGGAGCAGCAGATGCTGGAGGCGGCCCAGGCACTCGATTTCGAGAGAGCCGCGGCACTGCGCGATCGAGTGCGGCGTTTGCGTGGGGAGGAGCCCGATTCGGTCCTGCCCGGGGAACCCCCTTCCCGCAAGGGTAGGAAGCGTTGAGATGACCGAGGTCGACCCGAATACCCCTGAGATTCCGGGCTTCCAGCCGCTCCACATCCGCGGTCCTGGGAGGATCGGAATCTGGATCGAGGCGCGTCAGATCCGTCTCGATCGGAGGGTACTTCTGAAGGTGCTCCCCGCCTCCAGTCGATCTCAACAGGATCAATTCATCGAGGAGATCCGGGCCATCGTCAAACTCGATGGCGAGGGCGCTTTGCGAGTCATCGATGAAGGGGCGGTGGGACAGGCACGATATGTTGCCCTCGATGAGGGTGAGGGACGCCCGGTCGGTTCGATTTCGCGAGAGGAGATCGATCCGGATCAGGTGGCTCGGATGCTGGTTCAACTTCATCGTCAACTCCATCTGCAGGGGTGGTCGATCGAGTCGGTTCCGCTGAGTTCGATCTTGAAACTTCCTGGTGGCAGATTTGCCGTCACGGAATTGGGGCCTCTCACCAAACAACTCGATGATCTACCCTGTCAGATTCAAGCGGCCAAGAATCTGGCTTCCATCGCCAAGCGCTGGAAGTTCTCGAGCCGCTGGCAAGATCCGATCCGGGCGCTTCGTTCCGGTGGGGGAGGATTTTCACGGTGTCTCGAACTGCTCGAACGGGGTGCACCCGTGCCGCGCAAGAGGTGGCCACTGCTGGTGGCTGCATTGGCACTGGCGGCGGGAATCGGATGGGCGGTGAACTGGGGTCAGCCCGAACTTCCAGCGGCACCTGACAAACTGTCGGGGAATGACTCCTCCGATGGGGTGACGGACCCAGCGCAGGGAGGTCGATCCGATCAGCGACCCTCGGCTGGATCCGAGGTGGTATCGGATCTGGTGCCCGATCCGCAGATTTATCAGCAGCGGACCCAGGCGCAAGCAGAACAAAGGTGGCAACGCCTCGATCAGTTAGAGAATGAACGGCTCCAGTGGGGCGACTGGAATCGTTCCAGAGATGTCATTCTCGGCAGTTTCAGGGCAGGGGACTACCAGAAGGTGCGAGCCGAACTCGATTCGCTGGAGACCCCGCTGCAGTCCGATCTTGTCGAGGAACGAGCGGCACTGCGGCTGGCCTACCGATGGATCGAGACGCGAGAGATCGAGCAGGCTCGTGCCGAAGCAAAGCAGTGGATCGAACGCGATCATCATCTGCAAGCCGCTGCCGTCATCGAGAAGATGGCCGACACACTCCGACTGGAACGACGCTTTGCTGCCGAGGTGGAGCAACTTCAGCGCAAAGGAGGGCTCTACGAGGAACTTCTGAGCGCGGTGGAAGTGAAGATGGAAGAGTGCCTCGTGGGACTGGCGAGTGACATCGAATGGTCCGTTGAGGCCCCCGACAAGGTCGGTCAGTTTGCTTCCCTCGATCGACGCTGGAAGCAATTCAAGAGCAGCATCGAGAGCATCAGACAGGATGCACGTGCCATCTGCGAAAGCGCCGGAAAACGGGTCGGAGATGAGGCGCAGTCGAGGTGGTGCCTGGTCGGCAGTACTCCCTTCGCCGCTCGAGTGATGTCCGTGTCTTCTGAGGAAGTGACGCTGAAGAGGATCGGTCGCCGCAATCCGGAAACCCATCTCTGGAGTTCGCTGTCGGCTCAGACTTGGCTCCAACTGATCGGTGAATCGTCTGCGGATCCGCCGCCGCTCGATCGACTCGAGCGGCTCGAGGTGGTCTGGAGGCGCGAGAATTCCATCCTGACTCTGTCACGTTCCTCGATGGGAGGGGAACTGCCAGCGGCTGCCGATCGATTGAGGCTCCGTCAACTGGCTCTGTGGCTGGAGGAGGGAGAGAGAGTTCAGTTGCAGGGAGAAGTGGAAAAGCTGCAGCAGATCGCACTGTCGATCCACTCCTGGAGCGATGAGGATCAGCGCATCCGTCGAGAGGATCTGCTGGTGGGCTGGTGGTCGGCGCTGGTCGATCGCGATGGCCCGCAGGCACTCGGATTGTTCCCCGGTGCGACTCTGTCGAACTGGTCTCAGGAGACCCGATCGATTCGCCTTCGCTGGCAGCGTGGCGATGGCGGACTGGCTGGCTGGCAGCCTCGACCCGGATCTCTCATCTCAGCCCGTGGTGATCTGACTCGTATCCAGGGGAGAGTGGCGCTCGAGTCCTCCGTGCGATTTGAATCGGCAGTCGAGGTGACTGTCATCGGTCTGGTCACCCGAGAAGATGCTCCCAATCTCAATGTGGTGCTGTGGGATGGGTCGCCCGATGCTCTGATCTTCGGGGTCGGCATCCGCCCTCCCGAAGTGTCCTCGATCCGAGTGGGGGAGGATGATGTTCTGCTGCCGGCACACGCCATCGTCGAGGAGCAGGTCCTGGCGAGGGGAGGAGGGGAGTTCCAGATGCCGACTCCCTTGCCACGGGTTCAGGTGGGCCAGTTGATTCGTGTCGAGGTGCGAGAAGATGACGAGGGTTCCCACCTGGAACTGAACGGGAGCCCGATCCTGAGTACAGACCCGCGTCCAGGTCAGCGCCGCGGTGGGATCGCCATCGAGACCTATGGAGTCGATGTGCTGGTGAAGGAACTGGAGGTGATCGGGCAGATCTCTGCTGAGGATTGGCTCAGGCTGCTCGAGGAAGAAGCACGGAAGAAGCTCAGGGAGCCCCAATAGAGCCCTGAAATCACCGGAACCGATACCCCCAAAGCGGCGTGCTCTTCTTGCTCCAACTCCTGCTGTCGCCTAGACTCCTGAGAGATTCAGCCGCCACTTCATCGAGTGATCCCGAAACATCTGGGAGTGGTAACAGTGCTGGGTCTGTTTTCTTGAATGATCTTCGCCCGAAAAGGAGAATTCGATGAGTCGAGCCAGGGGATTGAGTTTTCTCCTCATCATCCCGGTCAGCCTGCTGATTCCAGGAGTTTGTTGCGCCGCTTCATCCTTCTCATCCAGTTCCCAGGAGTCTCACTCGGTGGCTCCCACAGATGAATTTGACAGCATCCAGGTGGGAGATCGAGTCCGCGTCAAACTTCGTCGTGGAGGTAGTTACGAGGGCGAGGTGGTGGAAAAGGCAGGAGATTCCATTTCCATCAAACATCGATTCGGCACCGCCAAGGTCGATCGCGCCGACCTGCTCGAGTGGGAGCGGTTCAAAACGATTCCAGAGCAGTACGAGGAGCGTGCTCAACTGGCCAAGAGCGCCGAGGATTGGTGTGATCTGGGGGATTGGGCACTGGAGCAGCGGGAGCAATCTTTGGCCAGAGATTCCTGGCGAAAGGCGACCGAGATCTCTCCCGGGTTGAAGAGAGCTCGAGAGGCACTTGGTGAGGTCGAGTACGAGGGGCGTTGGATGCCACTCGAGCAGGCGATGAGTGATCAGGGGAAGGAACTGTACGGAGGAGAGTGGCTCACCCCGGACGAGATCGTCGCTCGCCAGGATGAGGAATCGACCGCCAAGAGGGCTCAATCGCTCAAAGGGCGAGACGCCTACATCGAGGAGTTACGCGGCAGGGATTGGGCGACGATCGAGCCCATCATCACGCCCCATTACGTGATCTACTGCAACTCGACCGAGGAGAACGCCCGTTATTACTCGGATGTGATGGAGTCGCTGTATCGAGCCTACGACAAGGTCTTCATCGAAAAGTACTGGCCGCGGAAATTCAAGCGTGCACCGCGAAGTGATGTCTACATCCATGCCAACCATCAACAGTTCATGGACTGGACCGGGAATGGTCCCAATATCGGCGGTTTCTACAACCTGTTGCGACAGGATGTGACCGGCTACCACGGTTCCTTTGGATCGACCGGAAGTACCGAAGAAGTTCTGGCTCACGAGGGAACCCATCAATTTCAGGGAATGATCTTCAAGTCGCTTCAGTCCCTCCCCATCTGGACGGTAGAGGGGTTGGCGGTCTACTTCGGAGATGGATCGAAGATCAGCCGTCGCAAGGTCGAGATCAACGAGATTCCAAGGGATCGATTGGTGGGACTGAAGTCGGCGATCGAGGACGGAAATTTCTGTTCGTTGAGTAATTTGCTACGCCTGAACCAGGGGCGATTCGGTGGGTTCTATTACGGGCATGCCTGGGGTGTTTTCTTCTGGTGTTTGTATGGTAATGAATATGGTGCGTGGAGTAAGAGCGACAACACCGGCGGAAAGATCATGGAAGACTGGCTGCTCCATTGTCAGCAGCTCGATGGATTCTGCGACTATGAGAAGGAAGCAAAGTTTTTCGAGCAACTCATCGTCCAGCACTCGGGTCAGAGCGTTGAAGAGTGGGAAGAAGAGTACAAGGAGTGGATCCTCGGATTGCCCGTGGAAGAGCTGGGCCGGAAACGAGGGAACAAGTATAGCAGCGAGGAACTGAAACTCGAAGTGACCAAACCGATCGGTTGGCGCTGGCAGAAATCGGGGCTGCTCTATGCCTCTGAGGTGTGTGCAGCCATCGGTGGAGGATCTTCGAAGAAGAAGCGACTCTCCACCTATAGCTGGCCCAATGGTCTTCACGCTGAACTCAGTGAAGATTACGCCCGCTCACTGATCGGCAACATATTTGGTGAAGTCAAATATGTCGAAGAGATTGCGAGCAAGCAGATGGGTGGAAACCCGATGTATGTGGCGGTACTCGACGGTAAACGAGTCATCGGGACTGCCGGAAACAATGTCCCGGAACTGGGCGAACCGCGTAGATTCGCAATCGGGATCTTTGGATCTCCAGACAAGTTGTACGGAAATGTTCTCGAGTGCTCGATCGAGGATTACCCCGATGCGCTGCAGTATTTTGAGAAGTTCACCGAGAATTTCCTCTATACCGGGTGACGGTACGGGAAGAAGGGATCGCTGTGCTCTCGATTCTGCCGCTGGTTCGAGGGCTCGTTTGGGTCCATCTGGGTGTGGAGGAAGATCGATGAAATTTGAATTCAAATCACTTCTGGTCCGGGGAGCACTGGCTGGTGCCGTGGCACTGCTTCTCTCCTCAACCATGTACGCTGCGATCCTGAATGTGGGAGTCGTCAGTGTGGATACGGGGGACCGTGTGATCGTGGTCCTCAAGACCGGGGATGAGGTGATCGGCGAGGTCGTCGAGGAAAATGATGAGAAGATCTCGGTCAAGAGTGCGTTCGGCGTGACTTCCATCCAGATGGATCGTGTGGAGTTGGTGATTCGAGGGGAAGAGGTCGATCGCAGGGAGTACTCTCAACGGGAAAAACGTGCCACTCGCAGGGGATCGGCATCCGGTTGGTCTTCCCTCGGAAAATGGGCACGTGAGCGCGGAATGGAGCAGCCGGCCCGTGAAGCGTTTGAGAAGGCTCTCGAGATCAATCCAGAGCATGAACCATCGAAGATTGGGTTGGGTTGGGGCAAGGTCGACGACCAGTGGAAAACTCCTGCTGAAGCGGCAGATCTGGTGGCGAAGGGGTGGAGACGCGACGGAGTGCGGCTGACTCCACCCGTTGGTGGGAGCGTTCCCGCTCCAGTTCCCGAGCCTTCCCGTAAGCCTCCAGTTCCAGATGATGGCGCCTCGGGCAGGTCCGTGACTCCGGACTCCGTGATCCGGCGCCTGGCTCCCGAAGAGATTGCGCGCCGGGAGCAGTTGCTGGAGAAAAGACGCAAGAATCGCGAACGATTCGAGGAGAACAAGCGCAAGGAGTACGAGGGGGTACCCTGGAGTCAGCGTACGGTCATCAAATCGAAAAACTGGATCATCGAATGTAACAGCACTCCCGAGGTGGCTCGCACCTACCAGTGGATCATGGAAGGTCTCTACCACACGCTGGCGAAGATCTTCAAATCCAAGGATATTCGCAGTCAGAAACCCCTCGTGAAGATCTATCGCACACACGATGAGTTCATGCTCAAGACCGGAATGGGCAGTGGAGTGGGGGGGTTTTATAATCCCGGGTCCCAAAATGTGACCGCATTCCACGGCACCTTTGGATTGACCGGGACCACCTATACGGTGCTGGCTCATGAGGGAACTCATGCATTCCAGGGAAAAAAAATGCCTCGGATGGGCAACTATCCCAACTGGTTCATCGAGGGACTTGCCGTCTATTTCGGCGACGGATCCAAATTGGATTACAAGAAGAAGAAGTTGGTTTCAGGTTTGATCCCTCGTGATCGGTTGTTTCACATCCAGGAGAAGATGAGAGAAGGAACCCACACCGTTCTCTCCAAACTGGGTGGTCTCCCCAAGAATCGATTTGGTGGGACTCACTACGCCGATTCATGGGCAGTGATGCACTACCTCATCAACGGTCCAGAGAGTCGCAAGGGGCAAAGATTTCTGGCGGAATACTGGATGGCGGGTGTGACGAGGCGTGTAGGGCAGAGACAGTTCAATGATCTGGCCAAGAAGTACTTCACCAGTGTCGACCAGATGGAAACAGACTGGAAAGAATACGTACTCGATCTCCATCCTGATCCGGCGGGTGAAGTGGCAGGAAGTACCTTCACTTCGCTAGATTTCATGTTCGCCATCGATCGACCCAATGATCGCTGGAAATTTGCTCCCCTCGAAATCGAAGACCGTGACCTGGTGCTGATGAAGATCCCCGAGACTCGAAACGAGATTCGGGTGCGAATCCTCTCGAAGGCGGAAGCGGACCAGCGTTCAGAAGACTGGATCGATTCGGTTCTACTTCCGGCTCTTCGCAAGAAGTACGCCGATGTCGAGACCCTCAAGGGTGATCTGGGAGGCCTCGATGCGTTCGTCTTCCAGTACTCCGACCGGCCGCCAGCGAAACCGAAGAAGAGTGAAGATGATGAGGAAGGGGCACAGCCGGGTGATTCGAAGCCTGGAGAATCCAGTCCTGGAGCCACGAATTCTGCTGTCGATGTCGTTGGGGGATCGGTTGTCGAGTCTCTTCAGGAGGGTCCGGGAAAGGATGAGCCCAAGGATGGTGAGCCTCAAGAGCCGCCGAAGCCTGCATTGAGAAAGCACCGGTCGTACATCCTGGTTGGAGTCTCCAATGCCTATGAGTTGAGGGGGTCCTTCGAGATGGACCAGTTCAACAGTTGGCTTCCCGACCTGGAATGGGTCGCCTTTTCCTTCGAGAAGATCCAGAAAAATCGGTGGTAACCCGCATCTCCAACCGTGGGGGTGAGTCACTCTCCCGTGGTGATGCTTAACTGCTCTCCATCATATTCCAGATGGCGGATCGGGATCGATGCCCAGGGGAACTTTTTCAGGTCCTCGATCACCTTTTCGAGGCTTTCGATCGATTGTTCTCGGGTCAGATCCTTACCCTTGTAGATCGATCCCCACTGGTAGAGATCCAGTTTTGCATCCTCGATGACCCCATCGTGAATGACCACAGTGCCGATCATCTCGATATTGATGAACTTACCGCGGAGTAGCCAGGAAACCTGCTGCTGTTCCTCAGGGAATCCAAGGGTGATGAGCCCGCGGATCCGCCCATCGGGCTGGGAGATCAGGCGTATACCGCTTCCAGAAATGAGCTCATTCGAGGCGACCAAGCGGTCCAACTCTTCGGCAAGGATGAGATTCCACTGATCGAGAGTGAAAGAGGCACTCCCCTGTGTGGGTGGCCAGCCCTCCATCGCCTCGGTCACCTGGGGGGCGCGAATCAAGGGGGGCAAGAGGAGGGGGGTGTCCTGCAGTCCGCCGGATAAGACCATCCACATCGAGATCAATCCGCCGACCGAGGTGGCGACCAGTAGCACCACCAGGCAGCCACCTATTTTCAGCAACGGCCGGCCAGCCCGGGTTGCCGCAGGGCCCTCATTTATTGGGACTGAATCTTCGGCAGCCATCGCTTCAAAATCCTCTACCAAAGTAAGCTCTTTCCACAACGGCTTGAAATCACCCTGGTGGGTGATCTGAGGGCAACAGGGTAGGTCGATCCCGATGTGGAGGCTAGTCCGGAGCAGAAGATTCAGCGAGATTAACTTCCCCGAAGGGTGCCAAACCGATACAAGCGAGTCATATTGCCCGTGAAGGACGACTCGTCGATGGATCGGGACTCGAAGCACCCGTCTCGAGAGGGAATTCGATGCAAAGTGACGAGAACGAAAAGAGAGGGAACGGCCGTCTGGTCGGCCTGCTCGATCCGATGGATCCTCGCCTGACGGATGCCAGGCTGGCTCCCATCCTTCGTGATTTTCTCGAACAGTATGACGCCGTACTGGATGAGTTGTATGACGAAAAGGTACTACGCCGGCTCGCCGGAGATCTTCTCAACACCTTTAACCTGGTACTGCAGAGGAGCAAGAGTGAGGTTCTAGTCAGCCTCGATATCGAGCAGGGCACTTCAACAGGCAGGTCGTCATTCTTTTTGGATGTTGTCTGTGATGATCAACCCTTCGTGGTCGACACCATAGAGATGATCATCGAGAGACATGATCTTGAACTGGTCAGCAAGCATACGGCCAGTGCTTCGGTGGTCAGGGACAAAGATGGCACCATCATTGCCATCGATGCGACCGCTGCAAAGTCGAGAGACGAAGTCATCTGCCACTTTGAAATAGACTCTGTGCTCGATTCTGAACAGAGCGATGCACTCCTTCAAGATATCCATTCTGGACTCTCCAAGGTCACGACCATCGTGACGGATTTCAAGCGCATGAAGGGCGTGATCGGAGATTCGATCCGAGCGATCCGCAGAAGTGCTTCGGGAGTTCCCAGCGGAGACTTGCAGACGACTCGGAACCTTCTGGAATGGCTTTTTCAGGATCACTTCGTGTTCTTCGGAGTGAATCGTTGGATCGGTGCCGAGGGTCCAGATCCTTCACTGGAGATCGATCTTTCCCTCGGGGTCCCTTGCCCAGAAGAGGTGGATATCGAGAGATCCGATCAAGCGATCCGGCTACTCTCAGGCGAATCTTCACCTAGTGATCACATTGTTTCCTTCAAGGGCATGGGAGATTCCTGTGTTCACCGCAATGGCAAAATTGATCACTTCGTGGTGAAAGAGCCCGCAGTAGATGGAGTGATTCGATTCATCCATTTCTGGGGTCTATTTACCTTCAAGGGAGTACAGACTCCGGGAGATCAAATACCCCATGTTCGTAACAAACTCGAAGAGTTGATCTCGAATCATTCCATTCAGAGAGGGGGGATGCGCTACAAGGCGTACCAAAACTCCTTCAATTCGATTCCTGTTGAGTTTCTGTTCGAGGCTGGAGTGAATGAAATCGAGGCGGTGATCCAGGCGATCCATTACGTGGAGCGGTCGAAGGAAATTCGTGGGCATCTGGTGGTCAATGATGAACGACGGAAAGCTCTCTACTTTCTGATCATTCCTAGAGAAGGATATTCTGAGGAGCAACGCTCTCGCATCGAAGGAATATTGTTCGAGATGATGAGAGCCACTTATTCCGATTCTCGGGTCAATCTGGGAAAGCATGGAACTGTACTGCTCTCATTCTTTTTCACAGCATCGGATCGCCTCGACGAGGTCGATTCGGACTGGATTGATGAGAGAATTCGGTTGGTCGCCGGGACCTGGGCGGATCGCTTGCACCGGCAATTCGACAACTCGGAAGAAGCGGACTCGGATGCTCAGTTCCACCTCTACAGGGAAGCATTTCCCGAGGGGTATCAGATCCTTCATTCTCCAGCGGAAGGAATGCTAGACGCGGCCAAGATCGAGCGACTACGAACCGGGAAGTCGAAGGACTTCGCATTCGGTATTCTTCGGAGTAAGGAAGACCGTGCCAAGAATTCCGCTCGATTGAGGATTTACCAGAGCAAGAACTTGTTTCTGTCGACGACCTTGCCGATCCTGGATAACTTTGGATTGAAGATCGTTGACCAGAACTCTTTCGATATCAGCCCATCCAGTGGCGAACGATTCATCATCGACACCTTTCAGGTTCATGGCGTCGATTCCGATGACCACCCGCTGATGGGGAGTTCGGAACTGGTGATCGAGTCGCTGGAAGCGATCTTTAACGGCGCTACCAGTAGTGATCAGCTCGATCGACTGATTTTAAAGGTCGGAATCGATCACAGGGATGTCGATCTGATCCGAAATCAGTTGCACTACCTGCACCAGTTGGGGATCTCGACGACGATCGCCTTTGCCTCGCAGACTCTTTCCCAGCATGCGGGGATCACCCGTGACCTGCTGGAGTTCTACAAGATTCGATTCGATCCAGAACTGGATCTCGATGCAGTTGAACGAGAAGTTCGTTCCAAGGTGATTCGCGATAAGATTTTCCGATCTCTTAATGATGTGCGTTCCAGTGCTCAGGATATATTCCTGAGACGGATTCTGGGGATTCTCGATTCGACCTTGCGGACCACACGCTTCACTCGAAGTGATTCTCCTCTACAGGCATACAAGTTCGATTCGATGGCCTTGCCGGTGGGGAACCACCCGCGCCCTTGGCGAGAAATCTTTGTTCATCATCCTGAGGTCGAGGGAGTTCACCTGAGAGGTGGGCCGCTGGCCAGGGGAGGGTTGCGCTGGTCTGACCGGATCACCGATTACCGGACAGAAGTGCACGGATTACAGCGAACTCAAATGGTCAAGAATGTGTTGATCGTACCGGTCGGTGCCAAGGGTGGTTTCGTATTGCGAAAACCATCTTCCGATCGAGCCAAGCGTCGACAACAGGCGGATCAACTGTATAAGTTGTTCATCGAGGGACTTCTGATCCTGACTGATAACGTGGTGGATGGAAAAGTGATTCCTCCTGAGGGCTTGATTCGCAGGGATGGTGACGACCCCTACCTGGTGGTTGCCGCAGACAAGGGCACTGCCCATCTGTCGGACACGGCGAATTCGATCTCCCACGAGTTCAAGTTCTGGTTAGGGGATGCGTTCGCTTCAGGGGGCTGCAACGGGTACGACCACAAGGAACTGGCCATCACAGCGAGAGGCGCCTGGGAACAGGCGTTGATTCACTTCAGGGCTCTCGGAATTGACCCCGATGAAGACGCCTATTCCGTGGTCGGAATCGGAGACATGAGTGGGGATGTGTTCGGCAACGGAATGTTGCTGGCACGGAAATCGAAGTTGATTGCTGCATTCAATCACCTCCACATCTTCATCGACCCGGACCCGGATATCGAGCGGTCATACGAAGAGCGAGAACGCCTGTTTCATCAGGCTCGATCGAACTGGGGCGACTACGATAGATCCACTCTTTCCGAGGGTGGCGGGATCTTCGATCGTAGCGAGAAAACGATTGATCCTTCTTCGATTGCCCGGGTGCTACTCGGATTGCCGCCGGATGGAGTCTTTTCTCCAGAAGAGGTGATACGGGCCATCCTCTGTGCCGATGTCGACATGTTGTTCAACGGAGGGATCGGTACTTACATTCGATCTTCTCTCGAACCCGATCTGTCGGTCGATGACTCTTCCAATTCTGCCTGTCGTGTCACAGCGACGGCAGTGAGGGCGAGCATCATGGTCGAGGGCGGCAACTTGGGAGTGACTCCTCGGGGACGAGTCGAGCTCTCACGCGGTGGAATGATGATCAATACCGATTTTGTCGACAATTCTGGAGGAGTGGATTGTTCAGACCATGAAGTGAACCTGAAAACGCTGCTCTTTGACGAGGTCCACTCGGGTCGAATCACCGTGGAGCAACGCAATCAGGTCTTGACCGAGATCCAGCAGGATGTTTGTGAGCATGTGCTGAGAAACAACCGAGAACAGGGCTTGTTGCTCAGTCTCGATGAGATCCGCAGTGAGGTAGATCCTTTTTCCATCGAACGAACCATGATGATTCTCGAGGATCGTGGTGTGCTGGATCGAGAAGCTGAATCTCTCCCCACGCAGGAGGAACTGACCACGAGACATGTGGATGGTATCGGATTGTTCCGCCCCGAACTGGCAATCGTTGCTGCCCACGCCAAGATGGATGTGTATCAGAGATTACTTCTCCAGCCTGTAGGTAGGGTCGATGAACTTCGATTCCTCCGGGAGTACTTTCCCGCGGCCATCCGGGGTCGATTTGCAGATGCGATCGAGAAGCACCAGTTGGGTAGAGAAATTGCCATGACCGTGTTGACCAACCGGATCGTGGATCGCGCTGGGTCCTTCTTCTTTCTCGACATGGAGAGAGAAACAGGACGGTCGATCGGGCACATCGCCAGGTCGTATCTCATCGCGGATGATTTGATCGGCGCGGAGCAGATTCGCGATGAAATACTTTCACTCAAGGAAGTATCCGCCAGGGTTGTAAACCTGGCCCTGGTTCGTATCCAGGAATCGTTGAGAAGAACTGCAGCCTGGCTCCTCAGTAGTCATGATGATGATCGATTGGACCGAATCGAAGGTTTGATTGCGGATGGGGCGAGACCTCTATCGGAGTACCAGGATTCGATTCCTGATTGCCTCTCCGGTCCTGAACTGGATCGCCACGAGAATCATATCCAGGAAGCCCTGGCGGCGGGATTCTCACCCGTTCTGTCACAGAGCCTGGCCAAGTTCGAACATCTGACCGCAGGGGTTAGAATCCTCGATATCAGCAGAACGCATGACATTCGGGTCGGAGATGTGGCTCGGATTTATTACTTGCTAGGCCACCGCAGCGGACTTCATCCACTGGTGAGAAAGTGTGACGAGATGATGTTCAACGGTCGCTGGGATTCACTCTCGATGAGAATCCTCAGAAATACCATCCTCGATGGTTTGTGGGCGCTGGTCACGAGGATTTGCGGGCGCAGTGAAAATCAACGCCAAGGAGACTGGATCGAATCTCATATCGAGGAACTGAGGCGAAAGCCCAGTTTCAAGGCGATGGAATCGGATATCCGCAGGATCGGATCGGAAGAGTTGAGCATTGCCTCGGTACAGGTGCTGAGCGTCAGGTTCAGGAGATTTGTCCAGTAGACTGGTTCCTTCCCATTGGAGGAGCATTGATCCAGCGACAACGTGCAGTTTCTCGAGTGCTTTGGGGCACGCTACTGGCCAATATTGCAGTGGCCGGTGGGCAACTGGCCTATGGTTATACCAATGGAGTTCTGTCAGTGGTTGCGGATGGTTTTCATTCCCTACTCGATGGTTCATCCAACATCATCGCCCTCCAGATGAAGACCATCCCTACGGCCATCAGAAGTTTGAAGTCCTCTCCGCCATGGCGATTTCATTGCTGCTGTTCTTGGCCGCCTGGCACATCGTCAGCGATTCGTTGGGGCGCTGGAGTGAATCGGGGAATCTTGATCCGCATCCGATCGGATATGTGATCCTCCTGGCAACGGTCGTGGTCAACGCAGTGGTCTATCGTTGGCAGAGATATCAAGGCCATCGATTGAAGAGCCCGGTGCTACTCGCAGATAGCGACCATACTCTTTCCGATATGGTGGGGACCATGGGAGCTCTCGTGGCACTCTTTGCCATCCGTAACGGTTGGCCCATGGTCGATCTCATCGTCGCGCTGGTCATCGGTCTTTTTATCGCTCGAGTTGGTTACAAGATTGCTTTGCAATCGGCAGGAGTGCTCGCAGATCGAGCACCGATCGCACCTGCACGCATCGTCGAGATCGCCCGTCTATTCGAGGGAGTACGAGATGTGCACGATGTCCGCAGTATTCGTCGATATGAATCTACATGTCGATCCGAGTATGACCGTGGATGAAGCCCATAGAATTGCACATGAAGTCGAGGAGAAGATCAGGGAAGAACTGCCAGAGATTCACGATATGGTGATTCATGTCGAGCCGGAGGGTACGCACTAGAAGATGATGGACCCTAACCAAACGAGATAAGTCAGCAGAATCAGTGTGCCAATCGTAGTTCTGGATCGAGAGCTCATTCGAGGTATCACCAGGATACAGATGGTGACAGTCAGCCCGAGATTGGTCATCAAGTCCATCTTCAACTCTCCAAGATCGACTTCCAATGGCCGGACCAGGGCGGCCACTCCTACGATGGCGAGGGTATTGAACAGGTTCGAGCCGACGACATTTCCAATCGCCATCGAGGCGGTTCCTTTGCGTACTGCAGCGATGGAAGCATAGATTTCAGGGGCCCCTGTTCCCGCTGCTACGATGGTCAGTCGGCAGAACTCAGCATCGCCTCGGTCCAGATCCTGAGTGTTTGATTCCGCAGATTTGTTCAATGACCTCTGAGCGTCCTTAGATTCCAGCGTTCAGTGCTTATGTATGAAGAGGTGCACCAGCAGCCACATAAAATAGATGGCCAGCAAGAAGACCCCGAGTCTCTTCTGAAGGCGTGGTGATTTGATCAGTATTAGGCTGATCGAAGTCGTCATGAAAATCATCACCAGTAGATCCCACTGGATTTCATTATATTTAACCTCAAGAGGGCTGACGATGGCGGCCGCTCCGACAACGCCGATGGTGTTGAACAGATTCGATCCCACCACGTTTCCTATTGCGATGGAGGCCGAGCCCCTGCGGATTGCAGCGATCGATACGAAGAGTTCTGGAGCGCCGGTTCCTGCGGCGACGATGGTGAGGCCGAAGGCGCTCTCCTGGATGCCGAGCAAACGGGTGAGACTGAGGGCTCCATCGACGAGGATCTCTCCTCCGATCCAGAGCCCCACGGTCGCCAGGATGAGGCTTGATGCAACTTTAAGGGAACTCTCATCGAGTGTCATATTATCGATCTCGGGAAGGGGAGTGGATCTCTTGCGTTCGTAATTGCAACTGATAGCGATCAGGATCAAGAAGCCGAGCACCAGCATGATACCTGTGTTGCGGGTCAGGATTGATGAGCCATCAAGTCCCTGATTCAGGTGGAGATAGGCCACCAGTGCCAGCGTAGCCATGATCAAGGTGACCATTACTAGTGCGCCACCCTGGACATGACTGCGGCGTCTCCACACCAGTACCGATCCAAGCACCACTCCGATGTTGAAGATGTTGGAACCGACGATGTTGCCTATGGCGAGTCCGGAACTCCCCTCTAACTGAGCGTTCACGCTGACGAACAGTTCCGGAATAGAGGTGCCGGCAGCGACTATAGTGACTCCGATGAAAAGTGGCGAGACCTTCAGGCGCAAGGCCAGGTTGGAGGCCCAGTGGACCAGACGCTCGCCAAAGTAAGCCAGCAGCAGCAGCCCACCCAGTAGGCTTGTGACGGCAACGAAATATTCCACCGGGGCCTTCCTAGAAGGGCGCAAACAGGATGCTGAAGAAGGCCGTCACAGGTTCCTGTTCACGCAGATCCTCAGTTGAATCTCGTAACAAGGTCAGGGTCTCTCGCGCTTCGAGGTAGAGTTCGGGGTTGTTGATCAGGCTATGCAGGGTACCGGGGCCTTTCTCGATCGCTTCACTGATACTGGCGATGGCGGAGATGGCCGTTTTTAACCCCTCGCGCAACTCCTCATCATGGAGCAACACTCTCAATGCACCTTTACCCGTCGGGCTCAGTTGTGCTGCTGCACTCTTCAAATCGGTGGTGATGTCTAGCCAACTTTGTACCAACGACTCGTCGTGGATGATTCGACCTGCCAGCCCATCGGTCGTCGCCAAGGCAGCAGTCGTCGTGTCGATGTGAGAGATGATGTCATTGATCTTCTGCAGGTTG
>LWDU01031754.1_pt1 | contig 28978 bp, 28 predicted proteins | sample 727161 | NCBI WGS metagenome assembly LWDU01 (sample SAMN04566230, study PRJNA314399) | hydrothermal vent metagenome | isolation source: deep sea hydrothermal plume seawater | place: Mexico: Gulf of California, Guaymas Basin | collected 2004-07-11
CAGCACCAATCAATGCCCTCTCGATTCGCAATCGGACTTCGCATTCCGCATCGCGCTCCTCTGGTGAACGCGATCGGTGCAGGAGAGCCTCGGAAGCATCGATTGCCTGAGCCAGATCTCCTTCGATCAAGGTCTTTTGAAATCCTAGCAGGTCACGCTGAAGACTCGACAGTTGTCCGAGCAATTCATCGGGTCCTTTCAGACCACCGAGATAGATCGCAGAAGCCACTGAATAGAGGCGATTATCAGGTACAGAATCCAGTGGAATCTCGCCCGAATTCAGACCAGCGAGAAGGCTAGGAACCGTCGTCAATCCATCAACTCCACTGAGAGTGCAGCAAGACTCGCAGATTCCAATTCCACCGCATTCGCTTCACCTGACCAGCCCGCCGCACCCGGATGACCACCACCTTCTCCACCGAGCCGAGTGGTCAAACCAGACATCACCCTCCCAAGGTCCACACCGAGCTTGGTCGCTGTACGGCTCGCGCGGCCGGTCATCCGCATTCCTTCAGTGGTTTTCTTCTGCACCAGAGCGACATGCGCGCCGGCAGCCAACAATGAATGGGCGACAGCGCCCTCGTGGGTTCTGGCTCGAGTCGTTGCAACGACGATATTCGCTACCGTCTGGCATTTCGAATTACTGACCGCATGCAGAATCGCGATTCGTTGAGATTGATTCAAATCTTCAGATTCCATTTCATTGATGACATCCACCACATCGATTCCAGAGGCGGCGATTATTTCCTCGACACGCTGATAACAACCCGGCCGAGCGTGTTTGAAGCGGCCGGTATCGGCGACTATCGCGGCCAGAAGGAGCCGTCCGGACAGAGGCGATATCGTGTTATCTGTGGTTTTGATTAGTTCCCAGATTATCTCTGCAGTGGAGGATGTGTCCCGGTTGACCAACAAAGCCGTTTCAGGCCATTCCTCAGAAGCAGCCCCATGATGATCGATGATGCACAGAGGTGTTGAATCGGGTAGATCGAAGCCGATCTGACCGGGTGAGGCGGAATCGACGACGATGATACCGCCGATGTTTCTAGGCAATATCGGACGCTTCGAATCAAGAGAATGGAATATCACATCGGCACCCTTCATCATTCTCTTGGCAAGAGTCCCGATGTGTACCCCACATGCCCGTGCCGATGAGCCAATGGTCGTAGCTAGGACGAGTCCCGAGCCTATGGTGTCCATGTCACCATTTTTGTGTGTGACTACGACGACTGCGCCGTTGTCTCTGGCTTTGGAGATCCAATCCGAAAGTTCAGCCAGATCGAGATCAGCCATACGACCCCCACCTACTCGATCGATTCGGCCATCCGTGCATATTCAGCTCGAATCTCGACCTCACGTTCATTGAGTCGTTCCAGATGACCACTGAGCGTCGCACTTGATGATTCGAGGTCAGCTGCCAATGATTCGCGATCCTCAACCTCAAGAAGAATTCCCCCGAGTGCTCGATAGACTGATTTGTCGGCTGGCTGAGTCGAGAGTGCTTCGATTGTCAGGCTGATCTCATTGTTCTGCGTTAGAATCGATTGTATCTGTGAGCGGACCATCTGAAGTTCCTGGACAACCGCTTGAATATCCTCTTGTTCGACCATTTCCACACACATCCTGATGATTATCGACCGAGGTCTGTCAGCGCCCCGCCCTCGATGCCTCAGAGCGACTCGCCTTCAATGCCTCGTCTGCGGCAGTAAGACCACGCATCACAGTGTTCCAGCGTGCACGAAGGTCAACGAAGGTCGGTGCTGATTCGCGAATCGTCACGATTGTGCCAAAAAGACTCGCATCAGCCTCAGTGGCCATCGAAGCAGTCAATGCTTCGGCTCGCTTGCTTCTGACTAGAAGTGTCAGGGTCAGAGAATCACTCTTCTTCAGAGTCGACATCAATCTCACCCGCAGCCACTTTGCGCTCGTAATCGAGGGCCGCCTGTTGCGCGATGACCGTCATATCAGTTGCTGTAGCGCCCTCCATCCCACGACGGGTGATACGGCTGTTGGCGTCGGTCGCGCGCGTGAAGGGTTCCCATACGCCGCCCGAGAAGATGTGACCGCACTTGCGGCATTCCCAGATGCCGGTGACTTTGCGTCCAACCTTCTGGTATTGACAGACTGGACAGGTGTACTGACGCGACTTCTTCTTCATCGCCGATCCGGCGCGACGTCGAACGCTGACACCATAGCGTGGTCCGTACTTGGCACTGGCGCCGGCCTTCTGTGTCCTCTTGGCCATTTCACTCACCTGCCAGTCTCTGGTCTAAGAGACCACGGAGTTCAGCGCACTTGGAGCGTGCTTCAACCATAATCTCGTCAAATTCGGCGGCCGTGAAGATTCCCCTCAGACCCTTCTGCAACGAATGAACGTGGTCATCAGCACCCAAGGTGATGTGAATGCGCTCATCGCCTCCGAGTTCCTCGCGCTTGTCAGCATCGTAGACGAATCGCCCGCCGACCTTGTGGTAAGAGCACATGACCGGAGTCTTTGCGACTCCCAAAGGTCGGTCTTCGCCGATTTCGAAGCGCTCGGCAGGCAAAACGGCACTCTTCAGCGCAGCTATTCCAGCGAGCGCGAAAGCATCGAAGAGATTTCCATCGTCAGAGATCGCGAACAAGTCAAGGATGACCTGCCATGCTTTCTCGCCTGGGATGAGGCACAGATCATCGACGTTGATGCAGCCCGACTCGCGGATACCGCGGTCGACAACACGCGCCAACTCGATTGACTCGGGACTTGGAGGACCGGGTTCCCAGCCACGTCCAGCGACAGGCCTGACCTCAGCACTGCACATCAGACCGCCCTGATTGGGTCGGTCTGGGTAAGGAGTCATGATCTGGAACTTGACCCCGGCGTAAACGATTGTATCTCCCATTCGAACTCGAGCCGAGCCTTCGGCACGTTCCAAACAGTCAATCTCGAGTTCGAGGTCGCGGCCCTCAAAACGGCCGCGACCATCATGACGCGAATCATTCTCGGCCAGTTCGGCCAAGTGAGCGCGCAGGAGTTTGGGCACGAGAGGGATACCCATTCACGCCTCACCTCCCTTCAGAGCAGCGACCATGTGTTCGTGAATCACCGACACAGCCCCCATGTTGTAGTCCCACGCCTCTTGGAATTGCTCAGGCGAAAGGTCACCATCCAACTGCAGGAACACGATTTCACCGGAGTTAGGCAGAATTCCCATCGGCAAATCCGCCTCACCGTAATTGTCCTCTTCCTTGTTGAGGTCACAGACGACGATATCGTGGACTTTCCCGCTGGCTACCGAGACGACCATGTCACTCATCGGGATGCCAGCGTGGGCGAGAGCGACGGAAGCCGCTGTAATCCCCGCGCAGCGGGTACCGGCCTCGGCACAGATAATCTCGATCTCGACGCGGATCTTGCTGCGAGGGTAGAGTTCGGTCAGAACGACGCTCTCGAGCGCCTCAGCCGTGACTTTGGAGATCTCTCGGCTGCGGCGATTGAATCCAGGTCGGATTCTGTCCTCGGTCGAGAAAGGTGCCATGTTGTAGCGCACATCGAGCACAGCACGGTCTTGACGCTGAATCTTACGAGGATGAGCCTCCATTGGTCCATAGACCGCAGCGATGACGTCATTCAGTCCCCAGCGCACGCGAGCTGAACCATCGGCGACGGGGACGACGCCGACCTCGATAGAAATCGGTCTAATCTCACCGACGGTACGACCGTCGAGACGAATTCCGTTCTCATCTATACATTGTACATCTCCATATCCACCCATCAGGCAACACCTCCATATTCAGCGACCTTCGCTTCCATCAGCAAGTCGTTGAGTTTCGCACGGGCTTCGACCATACCGGTCACTTCACCATCGATCCAGACTCGCCCGTTGTCGCCAGCGATAAGTCGGCATTCTGTCTCTTCCTTGAGTTGGCGCAGATTGTTACCTCCACGGCCGATGAGACGCCCTAACAGATGAGGATCAATCTCCTCAACAGTACCTGAGCGAATAGCACGCAATCCCATTCCTTTCATCGTAACGACGCTCGAGTGATTCTCCTCGACTTCCTGCACTCGGCACAAAATCGAGTCACCGATATCCAGAACCTTGCGGATGCCACCGAATTCGGCCTTCGAAGGGCCCAGACTCATCGGCAGAATCGCGTTGAATGGCGCGCCGATGTCGATGAACCAGATATTGCTGGTACATCCCTCGATGTAACCGATCACCAGATCGGATGGCCGCGGCACGTATGCCGTGCGTCGCGGCTCGACCGAGACGGTGCCGTCTCGGGTATTCTTTCGTCCTTGCTTCACAGCACGCAGCCGGCCATTCATGGCAACTACGCCATGGCCTGCTGAGTACTCCCCAGAATCACCGAGATCTTCTCCCGGAGCAACAAGCAGGGGTGCTTGTTGAGAATCGCGCGGTCCGCCCGCGGTATCGTCTCCACTCATGTTATCGGGCCGCGCGACCTGCCTCCCCTTCATAACCGTATATGCCTACACCTACGGTGTATTGGAAGTCGGCTTCTGAAGTGAAGTCAGTCGAGTTCTTTTACATCGAGACCGGAAGAACGCTTTGCTACTCGGCTGATCAAGTCAGTTTTCATTCCGCCCGGACACTCGACGATGCAAGCCCACGAGCCATCCTCGAGCCATTCCTCCTTCTGGATGGAATCGCGCAGCAATTGATTGACTCCACCGTAATCCTTGCCCGAGACTCGGAAGGCCAATCTGACTGTGATGAATTGCAGAGGGATTAGAGGTCGGAGCGCTATGACTGCATCTTGGACCTGGCGCTCGACCGAGAGGAATGGATCGACGGAGAATCGTGCTTCGTCCAGTGCATGTTCGATACGAGTTGGAGGATGAGGTGAGCGTGTCTTCGGATCGGTCGCAGTGGTGGCTATCGCGTTGATTATCTGTTTGCGTTTGTTCTCGACCATCTTCTTCCGCTGCATCGTCGTCAATTGAATCGAGCCGTCGCGCAGGATTCTCTCGACGCATGGCACGAGGTCTGTCGTCCCGAAGATGTTCTGTAGCGCCTCAGCGGTCGGTCTGTCGCCGGCACGCGCATCGGACCAGACCTCATCGGTCGCCAGCATTTCCTCGAAATCAACATTCTCTGGATTCTCCTTCCATAGCGCGACGAGGTCGGGATCGACGAGAATTTCGTAGCGACTACCACCCTTCTCAAAGCGAGCGATGACTGCATCGTCCAGACTCACCATGCTCGCCCGAGCCGTGCCTCTGCCCTTAGAGGAATCGGGTGATCAACGGGATGAACAGATTGCTCGATGTCCGATTCAACTGAGTCGGTCAATCTGTTTCAAGGTGTCATCGCGGGACATCTTGGTGTAGCCACTGCCAGTCAGAACCGCTATCTCCACAGCGTCTCTGTTGAGGTCTTCATCGATGGAATCACGCAGCGCTTCGAGACCGAGTTTGATAGCGGCATTCTGGGTCATCTTCGGCTTCCAATTGGCCTCGAAATAATCGATGACAGCCGAACGTCCGCGCCCGATCGCGCCCGCATGATAGGATTGGTAGGCGCCCGAAGGATCAGTTTCGAAGAGATGCACGCCATCACCATCGACGCCAGCGATAAGAAGTGCAGTGCCGAAGGGTCGTGCACCACCGTATTGAGTGAAGGATTGCATGTAATCACACATCTTCTTGACGAGGGTGGTCACCGGAACTGGGTCGCCGTAAGTCATCCTGTTTACCTGACACTGGACGCGGGCGCGGTCTACGAGTTGTCTCGCGTCGGCGACCAGACCTGAAGTGGTGAATCCGATGTGGTCATCGATCTGATACATCTTTTCGATCGAATCGATGATGACGAGCTTGCTTGAAATCCGCTTATCGACTATCAATACGACTCCGTCGCGGAATTTCAGACCGACTGTCGTAGTTCCGCGCTTCACGGATTCTCTCGCGTACTCGACCTGATACAATCGTCCATCTGGCGAGAAGGTCGAAACCCCATGGTCATATCCTCGTCCGCTCGGCTGCATGGTTAACGAACTCCAAGCCATGAGAGGCCTCTTATCAACCTTGGTCGGCGCCTCGGGCGAAGTCACTTGATAGGAAGAGGCTGAACTTCCGCCGCATTGATTTCAGATGACTATCGCCGCCACATCATGAGAATCGCGGTTCTCGCCTCCGCGGGCAAGGATTCCACCTACGCCGCATGGTGGGCACATATGCAGGGTTGGGAGGTCTGCGCCCTCGTCACCGTATGGGTCACAGGGAAAGATTCGATGATGTTCCAGTTGCCTGAAACACCGCTGGCTGGCCTTCAGGCAGCCGCATCTGGCGTCGCTTGGCTGCCTGTCCTCTCTGATGGTTGTGAAGACAATGAAATCGATGATCTCGAGGCCGCGCTCGCTGGTCGCAGCGACCCGCAGGTCGCCTATGACGTGATTCGCGCGCAAAATCCACATATCGAATTCCCCGACAGCCTCGAATTGCTCGAACCACCCCTGCAAATCGACGCACTGGTCGTCGGCGCTATTCGTTCTGACTACCAGAAGACACGCATCGAACGCCTCTGTGAGCGCCTTGGAATCATCTCATATTGTCCTCTCTGGCATCACTCATCAGACGAACACATGACCTCACTCATCGAACACGGCTTCGATGTTCGAATCGTCTCTGTATCCGCCGACGGACTCGACTCGCAATGGCTGGGCATCTCCCTGAACGAGGATCGGCTCACCGCGCTCCGTGAGGCAGCCGAAACCCACCGCTTCAACCTCGATGGCGAAGGCGGCGAATTCGAAACGATAGTCCTCGCCGCCCCGCACCTGTCCGAGCGCATCGTTACCGAGGGGGAGACACATTGGCGAGGCAGCAGAGGCACTTGGAAACTCACTTCAGCACGCTTGGAATCACTCCGCTAGCCTCAAACGGAGCAGCAAAGTCGGCGAGACACGGGGAACACAGTGTCGGTATCACCACTCGACTATCGATACGGTCGCGAAGAGGCCAAAGAGATCTGGTCTCGAGAGGGCCGACACACTCGTCAATTGGATGTCGAGCGAGCCCTTGTATGGGCTCATTGCCAGCTCGGGCGCGTCAGCGCCGAGCACTATGATACGATCGCCGATATCGCCGACCCTGGCATCGTGACCGCTGATCGGGTTGACGAGATCGAAGCCGAGACCCGCCACGACATCATGGCTCTGACCAAGGCGATGGCCGAGCAGGCTGGTGAGGCTGCTTGGTGCATTCACTTGGGCGCCACCAGCAACGACATAGTCGATTCTGCTGTAGCCCTGCAGATACGGGACAGCATTCGTCTGCAATACGAGATGCTGAAACAATTGCTTGGAACATTATGCGACCTCGCCGAGCGTGAGAGAGATACGGTGATGCTCGGCCGCACCCATGGACAGGCCGCTGTGCCGATCACATTCGGGCTGAAGATGGCGGTCTTCGTCGATGAATTCCGCCGTCACCTCGACCGTCTCACAGAAATGGAAGAGCGGGCCATCACCGGCAAATTCCTCGGCGCGGTGGGAACCGGCGCCGCACAGGGCGAGAACGCCAGAGAATTACAGAAGCTCATCCTAGACCACCTCGGCTTGACCGTGCCCGTCGCGACGACTCAAGTGGTTGGCCGCGACCGTTACATCGAGTGGGTCGGTTGGATGGCCAATGTCGCTGCTTCAATCGAGAAACTCCTGCAGGAGGTCCGGAACCTGCAACGCAGCGAGATCGCCGAAGTCGGTGAGTGGTTCGATGCCGAGAAGCAGGTCGGTTCTTCGACCATGGCCCACAAGAGGAATCCCATCACTGCAGAGAATGCCTGTGGCCTCGCCCGCATCGTTCGAGCGATGATCATACCATCTTACGAGAACGCCCTGCTCTGGCATGAGCGTGATCTCGCCAACTCATCGGCGGAGCGCTTCACCCTGTCTCATGCAATGATTCTGACCGACGACATCCTCGGCAAGTGTGACCGCGTCATGGGCAAGTGCGTCGTCGATGCCGCGCGCATGAAAGCCAATATTGAATCACAGAATGGTTTGGTCATGGCCGAGAAGGTCATGCTGGCTCTCGTTGATTCAGGAATGCACCGAGATGAAGCCCATGAAGTGCTTCGCAATGCCTCGATGGCATCAATTTCAGAAAACAGGAACCTGCGCGATGTCTGCGCTGAAGATACGCAGATAAGTGTTAAATTCGATTCAGATGAATTGGACGCCCTCTTCAACCCGATGAATCATCTAGGTGTCAGTGGCGAGCTCGTCGATGAAGCGGTCGCCATCGCTCGCAATTATCTCTGATGCAAGATCAGTAGATGTACATCAGCAAAAGCAAGCAAGTGCCGGTGATAGCGGCGATGACGCCGAGGAGCATTATCATCGCGTGAGGACCATATTGGTTGACATCCTCGAGCGCTGTGCGGAGAAATCCATCCTTCGAAATAGTCGCCAACATGTTCAATTCCGATTCTTCGAAGAATGGAGCATCGCGTCGTGGTATCCTCTCAGCCATGTGAACGCACAGCCGTGTGTGGCTGAGTCCTTCAGCCTATCCGCAATAATACGCAGCCGAACAGCAATCCTCATCCACCCTGAACTTCGGCACAAGCCCTGTGTTAAACCTCGATGAGGGGCCTGTCCATCTCGCCGTCGAGGCTGGGATCGGTGGCACCTCGTTCTGTCTCAGTCTGGCAGCGGCTGTCTTGGAGGCGAATGGCAGAGTCGTTTGGCTGGGACGAGAGATGCCAGATGGTCAGCGAACTGCAGCCATTCTGAACTCGCTGAGTGAATCACAACTCGAGAAGTTGTTCGTCATTCAGTTCGGACCGGATTTGCTCACCCGCGTGAGGGCTACAAAACCTCTGATTTCCCGTTTGTCGACCACGGATCTCGTAGTGATCGATGATTGGTGTGGCAGTGTGGGCCGTGCAGCAGCGGACGATACAGCAGCGATGCGGCAGATCATCGCAGCCGCCAAGGAATGCCGAATGATTTTCACATCCAAAGCCTACGAGAGTCCCGCAGGGATCGGTGAACTGTGGCGAGCGAGAGGTGGAGCAGAATTCTCTGGAGGGGGAATTAACTTGGCATGGCTGTTTAAATCGCAGCGTCTGGGCAATAGACGCGAACTCAGAACAGCCGACCAGTGTACCGAACTGGTGCTCACCGAGAAGGGCTTCTTTCCTGCTTGATCACTCGTCTGAATCGCTTCGAAGCGCCAGCAATCTGTCCAATTCGGTCAGCGCTTCTGCATCTGGGACCATCAGATCGGAGGGGTTCCGCGCCTCGCCAGAGTATTCGAAGGGATTTGTCGTCGAGGCTAGAAGGCGGCGCTGGCGCAACCTGAGAATGAACCAGAGCAAAGCCAGCGCCGAGAGTGAAAGTGCGGCTGTGGAGATTGATTCCCAATCGATTGCCATGCAACCCGATTGGTGTCTCAGTCTTGATTCTTCGCGAGTTGCGGCAGGCCTCGGTCAAGCGGCTTTGCGAGGTGACGGCGGTTCGAAGGTGTGGGTTCTACCCAGCCCTGATGATTCGATTCACCGAGTTGAAGTGCCGTTCTGACAATCCACACTTTGCTATGGGTTGCACCGCAGGTGAGGCAGCGCAATGGCTGCTCACTGCCAGCGCTACGCATGCTTCGGTCGCAGCAGGAAGGCCTTGCCGAAGTTCTTGGCACCATTTCGACCAGACGGAGGCGTTCGAGATGAATGGCGCCGTCTTCGGGTGATGGAAGCCCGACCCACTCGACCATATCGCCGATGACGAAGCTGCGGAGAAGTCGATTAACGGGGCCCGATTCTGAGAATGCGACGAGTCGGTGGATCCGCTCGCCATCGTAGACCACGAGGGATGCATGACCGCCCTGGGTTTCCTCAACTGCGCTCAAGACAGTTCCAGCATGAGAGCCCAACAGATGATGATCCGAGACCTGATTGGTCCTGTGAACAGCATGATTCTCAGATCTCTCTACATCGTCACGGGCCTGCAGGAATCGATGCGCAGCGTCAACAATCGCCTCCGAATCGCCTCTGATGCCATAGAGCACAGGGCATGGAGTGCGAGGCGCGATCAACCCACGACCTGCCGTTGGATCCCGGTTGGCGAAGGTGCCGGGGTGTTCCCGCTCCATCTCGACGATCGCCGCGGATGAAACCCGACGCTCAGTCCCAACCGCCTCGGCCTTGCGCCAAGCGATCAATTCCCAAGTGGAGTCGGCATCGGGCGACCAAGCAATAGCAGAACTGGCGCCGACGATGCCGATCGGGGTGCTCGTCGAATGAACGGAGATGAACGAGCCATTCGCAGCAGCCAGACGATCACGCCAGTCGACGAAGCCGCGCACAGAATCCCAGTACCAATGCTCTGGCAGAGTCTGATCAGCAAGGATCAGAGTAGGTTGAGGTGAATGTTCATCGACAGGGTATGTCGATTCGATCTCGTCGAGCAGGGCGTGATGAAAATCCTCTACCGATTCGGACAATCGTCGCAGATTCTCTTCGGGCAGGCTGCAGACCGCTGCCAAGGCTGCATTACCCCGCGTCCGCTTAGGAGCGAAAGGCCAGAGACGCACGAGTCGTCGCTCGACCACGGCAAAATCCTCGACTCGAGTGCTGATTCGCTCCAGCATTTGATCGAAATGGTAAGTGGTACACCCGATTTCTGGATGGTCGGTGTCATCCATCCCAATATACACGACAAGCCGTTTCTCGGCACCGCTCACGCAGCACCCTCCAGTATCTGATCGATGACTCCTGCAAGACCACTGCTTGGATCACATCGAATAGCCTTGACTCCGAATTCGAAGGCTGCGCCCATATCGACGCCCCTGTCCCCGACCATGACAGAGCCGGATTCATCGGCTCTATCGGTCCAATCATCATCGAATCGGATGAATAGTCCGACTAAGTTTGAATCCTTCGCGGCTGCTTCAAGCAGTTGTCTGCCCGCCTCCAGCATGCCTGGATTCGGCTTGCGCGCCCAAGCGCCTTCCCAAGGCGCGTAGGGTGAATGCAGAATCAGGTCGAGGTGCGCGTCTGGGTCTCCCTCCAGAAGCAACTCGCGCAGGCGCTCGTGAATCGTTGCCAAAGTGCCAGAAGGCCAATGACCTCGTCCGATTGGAGATTGGTTGGTCACCACGCAGATTCTGAAACCCGCGCGCCTCAATGCTCCCACAGCGAGGCCAGCGTCTGGTAACAGAATGACTTGCTCGGGTGAATTGACATAATCCTCAGAACCTATGTTCAACACTCCATCCCTGTCGAGATAAGCGATACGACCGTTCCACTGCGCCCCATTTGGCAGATCAGGCAGGTCGAGGCCATCGGTCAGGCCCACAGCGTCACGATGCGGCTCGAGTATCGGCTCACATCCCATGATTGGCCTTCACGGCCTCCTTGACGATGTGATTGATGACCAATTGCATATCTTCGATTCTCTCCATCGACTGCGTCGGCACGACGATCGCAACATCGACGAGTGAGACCAGTCGGCCTCCCGCGCCGCCCTCAAAATCGCCAGTCACAGCGGCGGTGCGACAACCCGCAGCTCGGGCGGCCTCGATGCCATTCAGCACGTTCGCCGAGTTTCCCGAGCCCGAATAAGCAATCACCAGATCACCGGGGCGGGCGAAGGTGGCGAGTTGCCCTGCGAAGACGTTGGCGTAGTCGGTGTCGTTGGCCCAGGCGGTGAATGATGAGATGTTGTCCGTATGCGCGATGGTGCGAATCGACAGCTCCTTCGACCAATCTCCAGCGCTGTGAGAGGGGGTTGCTGCGCTGCCTCCATTTCCAATCATGTGGATGCTGCCACCGTTGCTGCGAGTGGCTTCAAGCTCCTGCCAGAGAGCGGCGATGCTGTCACGCGAGACATTGGCGAGAGTGCGGCTCAAATCACCGATGTAGGACTCAACGAATGAATCGAAGTCGAAACCCACCACTCACACCTCAGTTTGGACCGGCGAGGGCATCCTATTTACGAGTTGATGATTCGAGTCGAATCAATGTCCGAACCCATCGGTGCTCTTCTCGGCGTCGTCGCCGAAACGATGGGTATGAGTGGCGACGGTCTGCGATTGCTGCTCGGCAGCATAGGTATGTTGCTGCTCGCTCTCTCGTTTCACCGACATGGACAGAAGGGTTCGGTTCAGGCTGCAGCTGCGGGCTGGATACTCCTCGGACTCTTCGTCTATCTTCGCTCTGAGTATTATGTCAAGATCGACGACCCGCTACTCATTCTGATGACCGCGATGGCTCTGCCTGGCGGTATCCTCCTCGCGATGATGGAAATCAGGGATGCTAGGAACGAGGTCAGCGACGAATCACTTGTCTGGTTCCGCGGCATGGTGGCTTGGGCGATGATTCCCTATCACCTCGTCTACAGCATACCATTCCTCAACATCGCTGTCGTCATGCTGACTGCGTCGAGTGCCGAGTGGATGCTCGAATTCGCCGGAATGGGACAATACACGCTCGGCGAGGTGATGGTGGAACTGCATGACGGCGGTGAGGTGACGCTTTCGGCCTGGGGCGGTAATATGTGGATTCTGACAGAACCTCTTGGAGAAGGCGGCTTCTTCGTGCCGATGTACCATGCCGATGGGGCCCCTGTCCACATCGCCTTCATACTGAGTTGCTCTGGCTTGCAATCGATGATCATCTTCGTCGGTGCAATCGCCGCACTGCGCACCGTTTCCTTGAACCGACGACTGCGAGGTCTATTCATCGCCGTACCGACTATTCACGTCCTCAACACCTTCCGCAACGCCGGAATAGTTTGGCTCTCCCACAGTTATTCCGACTGGATCTTCATGGGCTTGAACATGTTCGATTTCGCCCACAGTTACGCGGCCAAGGCAGCCAGTCTCTTCGCCATGTTCCTGATGGCGATCGCTCTCTTCGACCTCTTGCCGGAACTTCATCGACACATCATGAGGTTCATTCCGCCGTCTCTATGGCCGAAGAAGCAAGAGTCCGTCAGCGAGTCCTAAGACGGTTCAACGAGTTCGAAGTCGCTCGTACAATTTTCCGCGTAACGGCATGTCGTGCTCCCATGCGAATTGCTTCATCACCCGCAACGACTCCTTCTCGAGGTTTGAATCTCCGACAAAATCCGTCACGTGGATGACTCCTTCTCTGGTGTTGGCCTTGAATGCGGCTACGGCTTCCTCCTTGTGGAAGACGAGGTAGGCGGAACCGTACCCGAAGCGCTCACGCAGCATGCTGCCGAAGTAATGAATCAACGGATCGGAAGGGGGGATGACCAGATCACGCGAGCGACGCAGGGTCTCTGATTCGTCGAGGATATCGAGACGACCCCAGCAGACATCGTGCATATCGTCGACGAGGAAACCCTTGATGAGTGTGCCATCCTCCTCGAATTCACGCATCACATCACTGATATCCTCGGCGGAGAATGGTGCGCCTGCGAGCCTCTCGACCTGTTTCAGGGTGAGAACGGGAAAATCCTTGACCAATTCCCGCAGATAATCTCTCTTGACATCCCAGAGATTCAACCCTGTGAATGGCGCGACGGTCTTGAAACCGCCACGATAATCCTGCACCAGATGACCACTGCGGACCAGGGGCGAGATCAGTTTCCTGAACTCGGCTCGCCTCATCGCGTACCTCTCCATGTAGACAGTAGGGTCGTGATGATCCCGGAAGAATTGCAGGATGTCTTCGTCTTCCTCCGGAGCCGAGAAGTTACGAATCGTCAACAAGCGCCTGAAATGCTCCATACGCGCCCAGACGAGATGGCCGCGCAGATTCGTTCCGTGATGCAATTGATGGGCGGCTGCCATCGATTTGAGATTGACGCGGAACATCTCACAGCGGCCGCGCAAGGCGAAATCATCGCGGAGTTCATTCATGTGTTCCAGAGCGATGTTCTCGTTCTCGTAGCGGCTGTTCTGATGTAATGAATGGTGATGGAAGAGTGCTCGATTAATCTGTTTTCGAGACATCGGCTGAACCACGCCGCCACGGATGTACCGCTCACCATCACCCATCGATTTGAAGCCAAGATCGGCGAGGATCTGCTGCACGGCCTCATCGCAGTCATGCACCGGAACGCCATTGAATGAATGGATGAGTGAGACATCGACGAGCCGATCTCGATAATTCTCCAACAATTCATTGAATGTGTCTTTGAATTCGTCGAGATAAGAATGAGGGATGTTGACGTCCTTTATCTCGAGATAATCATTGACGACGAACATCAGGATCCGCCCGACCGGATCGACGCCCTTGAAGACCGGGTGGTACCAGCCCTGTTTGAGAATCAGGCGGACCTCCTGAATGAAGCGGCTGCAAAATGGATCAGACTGCGACAATATGCGCATCGTGCGGTCTTCGGCCATCGGTGAAAGGAGAGTTTCAGCATCAATTTCACTCGAATAATAATCCGTGGGATCAGGTTGCAAGGCAACGATTCTGACGATCTTCTTGGAATTCTCCAAGTCCCTGAGCACCTCCGCCAATTCCTCCACTGGCCGTGTGACGAAGAAGCGGAGCGTGTGTAATCGAACGGGTCCGATTCTCTCGATGAGCGCTGTCACCGCCTCGGGGAAGCTCATCGGCTCGACTACTCCGTAGATTCGATGGAAAAGCGCCAACGATCGTTTGCGGTTCGGTAATTCGATGTATTTCTTGCCGACGATGAGTTGGCGCTCGAGATTCGCAAGAGCGCTCTTGATCGAGCGCTGGATGGGAATGTTCTCCTTTCCCTTTGGATAATCGGCGAAGAGTTCGACCCGCGAGATGCCTTCTTTGGGGATCTTCTCCAGCAATTCCTCCTCGTACGGGCCGAGCCACGGCTCACCACGCAGACCGAGGAAGAGGGGGATTTGATCCTCCATCGTGTAGCCGACGCGATTGTGCAGCAGTCTGCCATTGATGATGTCAGGGTCGTGTTTGATGTCCTTCCAATCGCGGAATCGATAATTCTTGACTCGGTGCAGCATCTCATCTCGTCTCTGCACGAAGACGAGGTTGCGGATGGCGTCGGCGGGCTCTTCGAACTGAGTGAATGATTTCTGCAGGATCAAGGTCTGGAGCGTGCGATAATCGACGACTTCGACCTGCCCGCCGGTGATTCTGTATTCGTCGACGCGCAGGATGTATTCACCATCGTCGGTCTGTGTGAAGAAGCCGATCGAGACGAGGTTGCGCATCTCCAGTTCCTGCAATACCGATTCGACCTGAGCGCGAGGGAATGGCAATCTCTCGACAAGAATATTGAGAGTCGCTGGCCCTTCAGAGCCGAGCATGTCGAGCAGTTTCAAGCGCAGACAATCTATCGGGTCAGAGAGATAGGTCTTCTTCCACTTATTCGGCTGTCCTTCCTTGAAATCGACACCGGTCTCATAAGTCATCCCACCGGTGTAGAGTTTCCTCAGATCTTCCATCTCCTCGGCTCCAGCGACAGCCAGACAGCCGAGGGTGCCATGGACGCCGGCCATTCGCTCGGAGAACCACTTGTCGTCGATCTGCGAATGACCGGTGTTGCGGACCTTGGTAATCAGGCCGCGCTCGGCCAATTCGTAGACCCAGTCACGTAATAGATTGGCATCGACAGTCTTCAGTTTGTCGCTGTAGAGCGGATGGGTTAGAGTCTTCTCGAGGCCGCCGCCCATGTCCATCAGACGCAGCAGGCCGGTGGCGCTGCTGGGAACGGCGACCTTGTCCTGGTAGTATGTCGCTAATCTGGCCTTGTCCAGATCGGTCGCCAACGAACGCGCGCCCAACAGACGTCGCAGTATCTCTGGGTCGATATCCTTGATCAGATAAGCGCGCGTCCGCAGACTCAGAAGATCCTCGAAGGAGGACATGAAGAGAGTCATTCCCAGTGGCGAAGGCATCTTCACCTTACGATGGACGATGCGGACATCCTCACTCTCCATCCTGCTGATGAAATCGGTTAATTGCTCCATGTCGAGGTCGATGGTGAAGATCTCATTCATCGCCTCTCGGATGATGACCGAATCCTCCATCTGACGATGAGCCCGCAGAAGCTGCTCGGCTCGCGTCTGGAATTGCTTCGGGCTCACCTCATCGCCGCCGATGCGGCGAGGATTCAGCATGCTGCGGCTCGACACCTCTCGGAATCGCTTGGCGAAGAGTGTGGTGTCGAGCAGATAACGCTGCAGCACCTGCCTGTTGGTATCCTCACGGAATACATTGGGAATCTCGGATATCTCTACCTCATGACTCAATTTGATCATGAATCCGTTTTCGTCGAAGGAGATCTCGTTGACTATCACATCGTCACGCGTTGCGACTCCGGCGAAGAGATAGCCCAAGGCGAGATTGAAGGCCCTACCGCGGCAGGTGGTGACGATGTAGGTCGGCAGTGCACCAGCAACCTGTTCGACGAGGATGCGGTCCCTCGAAGGCACTTGGAAGGTGGTCGCCGTCTGCTCGTCGAGATAATTCGCCAGAGCATTCGCAACGGGCCTGCTGAGGCCATAGACATCGGTCAGAAGCGGCCTGAAGTCGCGACCCATGCGAGACAGTACCGAGACTCTGTCCAAAACGTCGAGCACCTCGGCGCTCAATTCGTTTGAGCGGCTTTTGGCTTCGCCGGCCCAGGAAGGGATCGTCGGTCGATAACCGGTGGCCGGTGTGACATTCACCCGCGTGCCCTGCACGCTCGAGACTCGATAGGTCGAGCCACCGAGCAAGAAGACGTCGCCATTGCGCATACTGGCGACGAAACCACTAGACAACATACCGACGAGAGTGCCATCGGAAGTGAAGACGAGGTAGTTGTTATCGGGGGCGATGGTGCCGATGTTGGTGTAGTAGATCATCTGAGCATAGCCGCGCTTGCCGAAGCGATTATCCTCCCAATCGACCCAGATTCGTCGTTCTTCCTCCAACAGGTCGAGCACCTCGATGTAATCATCGTACGGCAGGGCTCGATAAGGCCAGGCGCGTGTCACCAATTCGTATGCTTCGTCGATGTCCCATTCCTTGATGATCGATAATCCGATGAGGAATTGAGCGAGGACATCGAGTCCATTCTCAGGGAATTTTAGTATGTCCATCGAGCCGCGAAGTATGCCATTCTGCAATGAGACGAGTTCGAGCAGGTCGTGGGGCGAGGTCGGCAGTAAACGAGCTCTTGGCAGTCCATCGACCTGGTGACCGGCTCGACCTATTCGTTGCAGGCCGGTGGCAATCGAGCCAGGACTTCCGACCTGCACGACGCAATCGACCGAGCCGATGTCTATTCCCAATTCCAGACTCGATGATGAAACGACGCAGCGCAGATATCCGTTCTTGAGGCGCTGCTCGACGTCGAGGCGAATCGCCTTGTCCATCGAACCGTGGTGGCCCTCGACGCCCTCGGTGCCGAGGATCTTCAATTTCTGCACCACCGTCTCGGTCATCTGCCGAGTGTTGACGAAGACCAAGGTCGTCGTATGCGCCTCGACAATCTCCTTGATGCGATCGACATTGTGTTCGAGAATCTCCTTGACCGGAATCGATGAGAATCGAGGTGCGGGCAGGATGATGTCGAGATCGAGACGCCTCGAGCCCGATACTTTCGCGATGGCGATTCGCTGAGGCTCGGTATCGCTCTCTCGCGGATCACTGGCAACGAGGAACTCGGCAACCGCTGAGAGTGGTTCCATGGTCGCCGAGATACCGATTCGCTGCACAGGGGAATCGATGACGCTGTCCATCAGCGCCAGGCTGAGGGCGAGATGCGTCCCGCGCTTGGACGGAACCAGACTGTGCATCTCATCGATGACCATCCACTTCAAGTCGGTGAGCAGCGGACGGAATCGCTTCGAGGCTAACGCCAAACCAAGCGATTCCGGTGTCGTGATCAGAATATGCGGCGGATTGCGCAGCATCCGCTCGCGATCCCTCTGCGGGGTATCGCCGGTCCGCAGACCGACCATGATGTCCCTGCCCCGCTTCGGCATGTAATTCTCCTTGATCTCGGTCAGCGGTCCAATCAGATTCCTCTGAATATCATTCGCCAGTGCTTTGATGGGAGAGATGTAGACGCACTGAATCGACTTCTTCGGCAGAGTCCCATCCATAGAACGCCGCACGAGGTCGTCGATTATCGAGAGGAAAGCGGTGAGGGTCTTGCCCGAACCGGTGGGGGAACAGAGCAGCACGTGTTCGCCATTGAGGATTCGAGGAATCGCCATTTTCTGGGGCTCGGTGAAATCCGGAAACGTGTCCTTGAACCAGTTGCGAACCGGAGGACAGAGAGTATCGAGGAGTTCCTCCGTCGGCATGAGTTCCTCTACATACTGGATTTCAGGCATATCGTCCGCCAACCTACGGACAATTCAGCGGCTCGATTATCTAAATTAACGCTTCTATTCCACATTTCATGCAGTACTACGTACTGATTGTTCGATTTGAATCACGATTCTTGTTTCTAAGATGATTTCCAATTGCTTCGAGCCACTTTACGGCACCCGCGGAACCGCCCTTATTTCGCAATCGTCTGAGGATGGCTTGAAAGACGGATGGCGAGTCGCATCTTCGTTGAAGATGGCTGATGAGAGGCGACTCGAGAGACTGACTTCGATGTTGAAGCGGCGTGGCATCATTCTCCCCGCCTTCGAGATATACGGCGGTGTTTCAGGCTTGATCGATTATGGCCCTGTCGGGGCAGCCATGCTGCGTCGGGTGACACAGAATTGGCTTGACCACTGGATGTCTCAGGGTGATATCGTCGAAATCGATTCGCCGACCATCACACCCGAAGCAGTGCTCATTGCCAGTGGTCACGTCGGCGAATTCAGCGACCTGATGACCGAATGCAAGGCCTGCAGTTCGGTTTTCAGGGCTGACCATCTGATAGAGGATGAGCATCCCAATGCAGATTCGCTGGGAGCACAGGAAATCGATGGCTTACTCGGCAGCGGCATAACTTGTCCTTCGTGTCAAGAATCTGCTTGGACCGCCGCCCAACCGATGAATCTGATGTTCCAGACCAGTATCGGGGCGATGAGTTCGGGACGCACCGCCTACATGCGCCCCGAGACCGCTCAAGGCATGTTCATGCTCTTCCCCAGCCTCTACAGGCACTTCCGCCAGCGCCTGCCATTCGGAGCCGTGCAGACAGGGCACGGCTACCGCAACGAGATCAGCCCACGCCAAGGGATGATTAGACTACGCGAATTCAATATGGCTGAACTCGAGTATTTCATCGACCCACAGGATCCGCCCGTCGGTGACATCTCGAAACACAACGAGATCATCACGCTTATCCCCGACCCCGATGGGCCGCACTCCGGCGAATCTCGTATGAGTTTCGGTGCGGCCCTAGAAGCCGGAATCGTCCGTCACCCGACAGTGGCTTGGTTCCTCGCGCGGACCTGGGATTTCCTCGTCGGCGTCGGCATAGACCCTGCGCGAATCCGCTTCCGCCAACACGCCAGCACCGAGATGGCTCACTACGCCGCCGATTGCTGGGATTGTGAAATCCATGGCGAGCACGGTTGGGTCGAGTGCGTCGGCATCGCCAATCGCACCTGCCATGACCTCGAGAATCACGAGACCCACTCGAAAGCCAGAGGCTTACGAGCGTGGCGCCAATTCGCCACGCCTCGAAAGCAGGTTATCGAGCGACTGGCTCCGAACGGCGCGGTGATAGGACCGACTTTCAGAAATGATGCCGCAGCCGTCGTCGCAGCCCTCGAAGCCCTCACTGAATTACCCGATTCACTACCCTTCGACCTCTCCCTCGAGGACGGTCGGAGCGTGACGATAAATCCCGACATGGTTGAGCGCAGAGAGGAGACGGCGAATGTATCCGGTGAGTGGTTCACACCCCACGTCATCGAGCCCGCATTCGGATTCGACCGCATAATCTGGCACATCCTCGACCACGCTTACACCGAGGGTGAGAAAGAGGGTGAGGACTACAATCATCTCAGTCTCGCAGCCGGCATCTCGTCCATCGATTGCGTCGTCCTGCCGCTCTTCGACAAGGGTGGAATGCCCGAACTCGCTACCGAGATCAACGCCACCATCAACGCTGTTCCACGCCTCCGCGCACAACTGGACAGCAGCAGATCGATTGGTCGCCGCTATGCCCGTGCCGACGAGATAGGAGTCCCTTGGGCACTGACCGTCGACCATACCTCGCTAGAGGACGGCAGTGTCACCGTGCGCCGCCGCGACGATCAGGTTCAGGTGCGAGCTTTTGTCGATGAAGTACTCGAGCACCTGCGAAACAACAGCCTCGATTCTCTCTTCTGAGAACCAATCTTCATGAGGCTCCACTTCTGCACCAATGCGTGAGCGAGGCTGCAAGCGTCGATGACTGGACGGAGAAGTACCGTCCATCGAACATGGCTGAGATGGAGGGTAACGAAGCCCAGTTGCGTCGCATCCGCCAATGGCTCGAGCGCTGGGCTTCGGGAAAACCGCCCGACAAACGAGGCATCATCCTCTCAGGACCACCCGGAGTGGGCAAGACCACGTTGGCCAGAGCCGTCGCCAACGAGCGAGGCTGGACGATCATCGAGTTGAACGCCTCCGAGGCTCGCAACGCCGCAGCGATTCGGAGAGCGGCCACCAGAGGCTCGCAGCACATGTCATTGGCGAGCTTCGGTGAAGGAGCGGTTGCCGACAGCAGAACCATCGTACTGCTCGACGAAGTAGACCATCTTTCTGGCGGCTTCGCCAAGATCTCCAATGAGAGGATCCAGCGATCTATCTCCCCAGAAAAAAAAGAGTCTGCCATTCTGAAGGGAGATTCGGGTGGCAAAGCGGAGTTGCTCCATCTGCTAAAGGTGACCGAACAACCTGTGCTGATGACCTGTAATGACCCGATGCGCCTGTGGGGCAAAGGCAGGGCATGGCGACGCAACCGCGACCGAGTCCTGCGCCACGCTGAGAACATCCAATTCAAGCGCGTCGGCAAGTTACACATGCGTAGAATCGCCCACCGAGTCCTCGACGGTGAGAACCTGAGTATTGACCCAGAAGCACTCGAGGCTCTGCTCGAGGGCAACCCTGGCGATCTGCGGGCCCTGATCCGTGACCTGCAAGCAGCAGCCGCGGTCGCTGGAGAGCACATCGACATAGAGGTGGTCAGAAGCCTCGCGCAGGTCTCGGAACGGGATTCACAGATCGATGTCTTCCGAGCCCTGAGAGACATCTACAAATCGGGATCAGGCAAGGAAGCATCGCGACTGTTGATGAATTCCGACAAAGATCCAGACCAGATGATCGCTTGGTTCGCCTGGAACAATCAATCGGTCTTCGAATCCAAGGCCCTTTCGCGAATCTCAGGAGCGATGCGACTAGCCGACAGGGCTCTGGCGACCAAATACACCAATCGAGCCTACCGCTCCTGGTATTGGGGCTCGACCCTGCCCGCCCAAGCCGCAGTCTCCCAACCACTCAAGGATCCGGGCAGCGACCCCTACCTCGCCTTCCCCAACTTCCTGCGGAGAGGTGGCGAGGCGTGGCGGACCTCGCGGGTCATAGAGGCGCTGGCCGAAGAATCAGGAGCCAGTCGGGCAGCGGTCAGAGAAGACCTCTGGCCCAACCTTCTGGCCGTCCACGACCCGAATCTGGGTGGTGATCCGAGTGATTTCTCACTCGCCATGCGACTCGGTCTCTCAGGCGAGGATCACCTCGCCCTGCACGGCATTCCGAAGTCGAGGAGAGAGGCCAAGAAAATCCTCGATGCATTCCACGAAGAACTGGAGCTCCCCGAAGAAGCCGAGACGGCTGGTTTCGCCCCAGTCAGCAGTCAAGCCGCAAACACAGATCAAGCCGAATCCGGCACGGACGCGAGCAGCAATGAATCGGCAGATGACGAAGAGAGCGGCAGCACTCAGTTCTCGCTCGAATCCTTCTGACATTCCCGCGATGGGAAGCCTATCGATCAGTCGGACCGAGCCCATGTACGGGGATGCAGAAGAACCAGCACGGTCAGGAGTTCGAGACGACCGAGCCACATCAGCATGGTGGCTATCACCATCGACGGCTCACTGAGGGCCGCCCATGTCGCAGTGGGTCCAAATGCCCCCAGCGCCGGTCCTGTGTTGCCGAGCAGTGATATCGAGATCGATAACACGTCTATGAGCTCCAGCGACGGCTCGAGGAAGGATATCGTGAGTATCGAAGCAGTGACGAGGACCATCCAAGAACTGAGCATGCCGAGGACAATCCAAATCTTCCTCTCCTCGATGACCTGCTGGTTGAAGCGTATCGCCACGACCTGGCGTGGCTGGATGATCTTGACGACCTCCCTCTTGGCCAGCTCGAAGGCGATGCGGATCCTCATCACCTTGAGACCACCACCGGTAGAACCTGCACTGGCCCCCACAATCATCAACAGCAGCAAGACGAACTGACTGAATACGGGCCAGCTGGCGAAGTCGGCACTGGCGTACCCCGTGCTCGATATCGAGATGGACTGGAACAGGGCCTGCCTCAGAGCGACCAGCGGGGCCAAGTCACCCTCAGTGGTGCCGAACCTGTAGAGGTTGAACGACATCGCCAGCCATGCCACAATCAGAATGAGGACGTAGGTTCGCAGTTCCTCGTCCTTCAAGACCTCCTTCGTGCGGCCTGCGAGCATCAGGTGCAGCAGGCTGAAGTTAATGCAGGTAAGCAGCATGAAGACAATCAGTATCACTTCCACCCGAGCCGAGTCGAAGCCCATTATGCCGCTATCGGAAGTGGCGAAACCGCCTGAAGGAAGGGTGGTCAAGGAATAGTTGACAGAATCGAACAACCCCATCCCGCCGAGGAAGTAAAGCATGCCGAATTCGAGGACTGTCAGTACAACGTAAATCAGCCACAGCCGCCTAGCGGTCCATTGTAGGCTCGGACCGAGGCGGGACAGCGAGGGACCTGTGAGCTCGGCCCTAGCTAGAGACATCCCCCCACCTAGCACACGGGACAGAATCAACAATCCTAGCATTATCACGCCCATTCCACCGACCCACTGAGTGATCGAGCGCCATAGGATCAGGCTGCTGTTCTGGCTTCCTATGCAGTCGTCGGCCACTGTGAACGCGGCGCACACGGGACTGGTCGAGATGTCGATTACCGTGGCCCCCGTCGTAGTGAATCCGGACATCGACTCAAACCACGAGTACAGCAGCCCCCTGAGCCCGTCCCAGATTGAAGCGTCACCCGCGATCATCTCGAAGGGCCCGTAGAACATCCCCCCGAGCCAGTATGGCAAGGCGCCCACAGCGACGACGGGAATCCACCCGAGGGCGACGGAGGCGAATGCCTCCCTGTCCCTGACTCGGGAGGAGGCATCCGAGTGTTTAGCGAGTGAGACCAGAGATTGGCCAATCACCAGGGCGAGGAAGAATGGGAGCAAGTAAGTTTTCGCTGCATACTCTGGACCCTCGGTTCCGATGTAGGCGCTGTAGGCGAAGACCACCAGCAGGGGCAGGGCAATCAGACGAATGGTCCAGCCCAGTACAAGTCCGACTACGTCCCAGCGCATCTTCAGTTCTCCAGAGCCTTCTCCACCTTCTTCAGGTCGTCTCTGGCAAGGAAGAGGTATATCCTGTCGCCAACTTCGATGCTCTCCACGGTATTCGGCTTCAGCATTACTGTCGACCCTTTGTCATCGTGCCTCTCGACCATCACGATCCTAGATCTGAGGACCCCTTCCGAGTCCTTCACCGACTTGCCTACGAACTTGTGGTGGTGATTCACTTCTGCTGATATGGAGATGATACCCGGGAAGGGCGGGATGACCTGATAGGTTCCGGGGATGTTCATGTGAATGGACTTCAGTATCGAAGTCACGGTCACCAGCCTGCGGCTGACGGGTCGGGTGAGTCCAATCCTGTGAACCGCCTCGACCAAGGCCCTGTCCTTGAGCAGCAGACCAGTTCTGGGGACGCCCTTGTCCTTGGCCCGCATCGAAATGGCAATGTTCAGGTTGTCATCGTCTAGCGCTGCGACTGCGATGTCATGGTGATCTATTCCTAATTCCCGTAGCAGTTCCTCGTCTTGAGGATCGCCGTGTATAACATCGAGACGTTTGCTGTTACCGGTCGGCGAGCCGACCAATTCGTTCGCTGCATCGAGGTCGGGCTCGATGACGACGACTTCCGCCCCAGTGGCCAGATAATGGCTAGCCAACTTGGCACCGAACTGAGTCGCGCCGAAGATAGCGACCAGAGGGGCAGATGGCCAATCCGGATCCTGCAGACCAACGCCCGTCGTGATGGTCGGGAAGCCTTCCGTCGAACGGGCGACGAAACACAGCAGGTCACCCTCTTGGATGACTTCGTTGCCATTGACCAGACTCCCGCCCTCAGAACCGGATTTGATTGCATAGATCGATGGGATGTCGACGATCCAATCGCCTACCTCGCCGGTGGCCTTGCCGATTAAAGCAGAATTCTGCATCACCTCAGCCACGGCAATCCAGGCGTTGTCACCGAGTGGCAGGATCTCCTCTATCGAGGGTGCGAGGAGTCCTGCTGCGAGTTGTTTGACGATGTCGTCAGAGGCGCAGACGATGTGGTCAGCGCGACTCCAGAGTTCGAGCGGTCCGGCGCCGCGGTTCTTGTCGAGCATCGTTGGATCGCGAATCGCGGCGATGGTGGTCACGCCACGAGTCGCGCGATCACCGACCTGCTCGCTGTAGACACGCTTGGCGAAGGCACAGCCTAGCAGGTTGATCTCATCGCTGTTCGTGCATAGCACGACGATCTCGGCATCACTGATGCCGGCTCGCAGCAGAGAGTCCCGGGACAGGGCACTGCCGGTGATGAGCAGACAATCGATGGATTGCGACTCGTTGATGGCGACTGGGTCGGGGTCGATGAGAGCGACTTGACGTTTCTCAGCGCGCAGCGTTGCTGCGACACCACGGCCGACTTCACCGGCTCCGATGATTATCACTCGCATTATGCCACCGTCCTTCCGCGGAGTGCCTTTAATCATGACTTCTTCAGAATCCACTTATCAATCATCAGACGACTGCGACGCTGTTTGCGAAGACGATCGTTCATTCTTCCTCAAATACCCTCTGACCCCGTTCCCGTTGCTCCGCCGCACGTTCGTGTTTGGCGGTTCCTCGAATGGTTCGCCGGTACGCCTGCGAGGCTGCAGGGGTCATTCCTGCTGGCAGCCAATTCCGCTGCGAGGAGTCCCAGAGCAGGACCAGGGCAGGGGCGATGAAGAGGAGGAGAATCGGGGTGAAGACAGCGAGCACAGTCGCGATTATGAGAATCGCTCGTGCGAGTGTGCTGGTGAAGAATGTGCGAGCACGCTGGTGCTCGATTATGCGCGAACCCTGCCAGGCTGTGATCATGGCGTGACCGAAGCAAGCTACCAAGGTCAGGGCGAGGGCTACGACTATGTTGATGGCTTCGAAACCAGTGGTTCCTGGCCAGACCTCTGGGTCGAAGAGGCGCACATTGAGATGGGCTGCGCGCATCGAGCCGAAACCCAATCCGAGTGTCCAACCATAGGGCGCACTGGCCCGCAATCCAACGGTGCGAGGCCGACCGAGGAGGAACAGAGCGAAGGCCGATTCGGCCATCGCGATGACTAGGGCGACAGCGCCGATCCAGACGATGTTGGCGGTTTCGTCACGGATGTTGCTCAACAGCAGAGCATCGATGGCGCTGGCGGCGAAAACTCCGGCGACTAGTCCGAACATCAGTGTCTTGACGGCGCCTGAGAGATCGTAGAATCCAGTCATCCGTGCGATGGTGCCGCGCCAGCCGACGTAGATTCCAATCAGGCCGATGGCGAATGCGAGTTGCATCTGCACCATCGGCAGGGGTGCTACGGCCATGTCTCTCGCACGGCGCCCATGATTTCAGACCAACGGGCCAATTATGACACTCATGACCTAGATTCGGAGGTGAACTTGTGTTTCATGGTCAAGAATCGGGAACACAGACGTCAATCATGACACGGCGAGCCCGATAACGTTCAAACCACACCCAAGAGACCCGCAGTCCATGGCACTCGAGGGTCTGAAGAATCGCATCCTCAGCTCCGTCGGTCTGCTCTCGGGCAAGCGCGAGGCGGATGAGGAGGCTATTCGCGAATTGACTAAGTCACTGAGACGAGCGCTGCTAGAAGCCGATTTCAATGTCAGACAGGCCAAAGAACTCACCGAACGCATCGAGCGCCGTCTCCTCGAAGAGCAGCCGCGTCCCGGAGTCCGTCTCGACACGCACGCGATGAATCTCATCTACATCGAACTGGTTCGATTGCTCGGGCCGGCTCGAGAAATCAGACCTCATAACGAGACGGTCCTGATGGTGGGCCTCTACGGACAGGGAAAGACCACCACCACGGCCAAGATCGCCGAATGGTGGCGCCGGCATCACGGCGTCAAGGTCGCCGTCATCGAAGCCGATGTGCACAGACCCGGCGCCTACGAGCAACTCTGCCAACTTCTCGAAGACTCACCCGTCGAAGTCTATGGTGAGCCAGGCGAGAGCGACGCTGTGAAGATTGTTCGGAATGGAATCGCAGCGGTCGGAACTGCTGACGTGGTCATCATCGACACAGCAGGCAGAGACAGCCTCGATGAAGGCCTGCGTGAGGAATTGTCACGCATAGCCAAAGTCGCCAACGCGACCGAGCGCTTCCTCGTCATCGACGCACAGGTCGGCCAAGCAGCCGGCCCGGTCGCCCAGACTTTCCACGACCTCGTCGGAGTCACGGGCACGATCGTCACCAAACTCGACGGAACCGCTCGTGGAGGAGGTGCACTCAGCGCGGTCGCAACAACAGGCGCACCCATCGTATTCGTCGGTGACGGGGAACGCGTTCAGGACCTCGAGAAGTTCGAATCGGACCGCTTCATCTCGAGACTTCTCGGCATGGGCGATATCAAGGGCCTGATCGATCTTGCTCCAGAAGACCTCGATCAGGAAGAGGCGATTCGGCTCACTCAGCGTCTCATGTCCGGCCGTTTCACGCTCACAGACATGTACACTCAGATGGAGATGATGAGCAAAATCGGCACCGTCGACAAGATACTCTCCCACCTGCCGGATGGGATGTTTGGAATGGGGTCCATGTCCTCTGCTCAGAAGACACAGATGCAGACCAGTCTAGCGAAATTCCGAGTCATCATGGACTCGATGACGCAACAGGAGAAAGACGAACCTCTACTGCTCAAATCGCAGCGAATCCGCCGCATCGCACGCGGCTCGGGAACGAACGAGAAAGATGTCAAAGAACTCCTCAATCAATGGAATCGTAGCAAGAAGATGATGCGCGGAATGAAAGGCGATCGCAAAATGCGTCGACAGATGCAATCGATGCTCGACGTCGATGATCTCGACGTCGACATGGGGTGATTCCACTGCAACGGCGCTTCGCCATCATCGGCCATCGAGCGCCGAGTTCAGGGCAACTGAACCTCAACGATCTGGCCGGAGAATCGGGCAGGATGGATGTTCTGGTTCGCGCCGTCAACGCCGCCCTCTTCGTATCGCACGGGATTCGCGACGACTCCCACATCACGCTCCATCTGTGTGGCGGACCGGGAGCTGATAGGCGAATCTGGTTCAACGGTGAGACCTTGGCAGGAGTCAGGCCGGATGAGCGTTCGATAGCCGGGCAGATCAAGGCGATTCTCAAGCAGCCGGTGCCGCCCATCGGCATCTTCGAGGAGATCACCCAGGGCATCTTCCATACGGGCGGCAATCTTGCGGAGACTCTGGAAGAGTGGGCCCGCGAAGGTGTTGAGATGCACGTTCTGGAAGTTGCTGGAATCTCTGTTGATGAGTTTTCAGCGAAGGGCGAAGAGTGTACGAGAATCGGATTTCTACTGTCCGATGACCAGCCGTTCACAGAGGCGGAATCAGTGCTCATCGCCAACCTTCCGAGAATCTCTCTCGGGCAGCGCTGGCTGCAGGGTCACTCCTGCATAACGATCCTTCACCATTCACTCGATTCACGCTGATTCGAGCCAGAAAGGCATCCCCGACTGACCAGACTGGGTTGCAGCCGAGAGTAGTCTCTGAGACATGCCCAATGGATGGTTGACCGGCCAGGAGGAAAGTGGGGTGATGGCCGTCGAGCCCTCTATGATGGCATTGCAATCGGTCCCAGCGATGTCCTCGTCCTCGATCTGCGCCGCCCCGACCCTGTAAGCGACACCGATGTGCTCGGTGTCGGACATATCAATTGCATTGTGGTACCAACGGGCTCCCAGTGTCACGGTTTGATAGCCATTCGTCCAGTTCTGGGGCCCGTTGATGTTGAGCATCAGATTACCATGCGCGAAGGAGGAGATGATGAGTTCACGCTCGTGCTCGCCTTCAGGAACGTTCCTCGAGCCATTCGGGCGCAGCAGATTGAGGGGCAGAGTGGGCAGCACTGCCGTGCAGGCCTCGATTATCTCGACCGTCGCCGCCACCGATTGTTCAAAGTCCGCATGCTCGTAAGTAGCGAGGCTCGAAGCCAGGGCTGGCATGCCGTAGAGCCCAGCTTCACGGGCCGCCGAGACAGTCCCAGAATGCATCACATCGACAGATAGGTTCGGCCCCTGATTGACCCCCGAGACACAGAGAGCAGGTTGGATGTCGGGGGTCCAATGAGCCAATCCACCATCGAGAGCGACGATGACGCAATCACAGGGGGTACCATCGAGCGAGAACATCCGCAAGGCAGGACCATTTTCTTGGCGGATTACGGCCGCCAGATCGTCCCGCTCGACGAATCTGAGGTCGTGGCGCAGCGACAAGCGCATCCCTGAAGCGGATTGTTCCCGCGCCGGCGCCATCACTACGACAGGAAAGCCGCGCGCGTGCAGAGCCTCGATGAGCCGAATCAAGCCCGGCGCCTCGATTCCGTCGTCATTAGTCAGAAACAGCGCCGGTCTATTCACAACCCAGCCACAGGCGACTCATACATCAAACGGTCTCTTGTTCAGAGTGCTTCTCAAGGGTAACCAGAATCAGCCCCGCGATCATTCCAGCACCACCGAGAAGCGTCCAAGCACCGGGTATCACATCGACTCCCAGCATCCATCCGATGAGGGAGCCAATGACCGGTTCCAT
>LWDU01000093.1_pt2 | contig 28972 bp, 44 predicted proteins | sample 727161 | NCBI WGS metagenome assembly LWDU01 (sample SAMN04566230, study PRJNA314399) | hydrothermal vent metagenome | isolation source: deep sea hydrothermal plume seawater | place: Mexico: Gulf of California, Guaymas Basin | collected 2004-07-11
GTAATGGAATATCTTTTACAACATATACATCTACATTAGTTTCAGTATCAACAGTATTTGATATTACTTTAACATCAGCAGTAACAGATGCACCCTTTATATTAGCAATTGTGAGTCCAATTATTACTGTTGTAGTAGAACTAGGTACCGTATATATCGTCACTAATGAAGCATCTATTCCAGCTTTGGTTTTTAATTTAAACGTATTCGCCATTTTTTACTCCTAACCTAATGCGATAGACATTGCAACCCCACCATCTCCAGCACTTTCACTAATTTTCTCAGTTAATAAAGCTGTCGTTAATCGTAATTCACAAATATCACCATCACTGAATGCTTGTGCCGAGGTATTATCCTGAGCCCTGACCGCAGTTAAAACCTTGGTCCCTGTATTAATTGCAGTAACTTTAACTATTTCAATTTTAGTTGCTGCTGCATTCGACAATGTAACATACGTATAATCACTTCCTGATACTGTTGGAAATTCCGAAACATCATCAAGTGTTATCGAAGTTGCTGAATTTGTAATAGCGCCATCTAATAAAGCAGAAGCATTATTACTAAGTTTAATTGCCATGTTAACTTACAGTTATTGTCCAGGTGATAGTCATGCTATCAGCTGCACCTTTATTCACCACTGAAAATACTGTACGTGCCAACATGTCACCACCTGAAGCAGCATCTAATATAGCAGCTTCTGTAAGAGCAGCTGTAGCATCACCTGCAGCCCATGTTGCAACATAAGCAACTGCGTTATTAGTTACTGTTGTTGACGTTAAAGAGTTACGATCAGTTTCAGTTACTAAAGTAGTCTGTCCTGCAGCCGCAGCTGTTGTTCCTGTACCTACTGCCATATGTGTCATAACGGTATTAGCGTTATTCATTCTATCAGCAACCCAGTTCTTACCTGCTGTTACTACAAGATTTTCGGTTTCTTGTACTATTACATCATTTAAGGCAATAGTGAGAGCACCTGTTAGTTTTAAATCATCATGTATCATATTAAACTCCTAGTTTAATGTTATCCTATTAAAAGATGCTCCATTGAGCACCTTGCCTGAAATATTCGCAATACTTGCCGAATCACTTGTACTAATTGAATCACTATAACCTCGAACCCATGTAATAGCAAGAGCTATTACATCTGACACTGTACAAATATTTCCTTTATTGCCATAATAATCTTTATCTATTAAAGCACTATCATCTAAGGTGAATGCATCAGCTATTACCTTATTGATTTCTGATATTATACTATCGCTAATTGAAAATGATTCAGTAATAGGAATACCTGTTCCAATTCCTACAACCTCAGTCATTGTCATTGAATCAGTGACAATCTTATTTAATGCAGCATAATATATATCTGAAAAGCTAACTGAATCACTCTTATTTAAACCACGCGCCATTGAAAAAAGATCAGTTGCTGAAAAGTTATCTGCTTTAGCTGTATTATAACTTTTTACCTGAGTTTCAATTAAACTAAGATTTTCTGTTACTACTTTATTAACAGCAGCAGTATATACATCTCCTACTGTAATAGTTTCTGTAGCTATCTTGGCTGTAGATAATCCTATAACATCAAGCATAAAGGCAACATTACCTTTAACACCATAGTAGTCTTTATCAATTTGAGCTGCATCATCTAATGTGAATGCGTCTGTAAAACTCTTATTCCAAGTAACAACTTTAGCAAATGCTTCTAATAGACTTAACGTTTCAGTTGTAGGTTTATTAAACGCTAATGCGGGTGCTTCAGATAACGTAAGAGTTTCTGTTAAATTTTTATTTAAAACTGTAACAAAAATTTCACTCAATAAAACAGCAGTTGGAAATGATGATGCACTACTATCATAAAACCATTGATTTATAGAGAAGTCAGTACGAGAGGCAACAGCTTCCGCTTTTTGATAACTTGTTACAGCTTCATCTTTAACATAACTAGTTGTAACTTGAGCCTTTTCAATTGTAACAACGGCTCTTAAGTTCTTAGCCATTTTAGAATCCTGCTCTTACATCAAATTTTAATAGATCACGAACAGTAGATATCTTACCATTATCATATGTGATTTCTATTTCACCTTCATATATTCCATCAGCACTTGCTAATGTACTAGCGAGCCATGTCATAATTACATTACCAGCAGTACCATCACCAACTATTGAACAAGTAATTGTTTCTAATATAGTTGTTGTATCTGTTTTTCTAAACTTCATTTTGACAGTGTTTACTGCTGCCAAACTAATAATTGCCCAAGTTGCATGATTTGTGGCATCAAGTGTTTGTCCTGAAAGAGCTGTATTACTGTCTTTTAGTATAATATCTAATTCAGGCATAGTATCACCTGCTACTAATTCAATTGTAGAATAGTACTGTACAACAGAACTAGTTACATCATTTGGGGAGAACGAGTGGAAATTTGCCATTATACAAATCCTCTATCTGTTAATTTAACATTACTATCTAAATTATCAGAATTTTTCATTCCTAATAATCTAATATTTTTGATACTTTCATTGTATCTTAAGTAGTATGTATTATTTTCAGCTTTCATATCACCTTTAACAGAAGCATGTGCTTTATAGGCTACATAGTTATAAAGAGCTTCATTATATACTTGAGGTAAATCAATGAAATCTGTTGTTAAAGTTAAAGTTGGAGGGGTAGAAACATACACTATACTAATATCATCTTTAGGTGGACTCTTAGTATCTAGACCTTTAACTAAAACTTTAAATGGTGCTGGAAACAATATAGAAACATTGTAATCTATATCATCTATAAAATTTGTTCGTTCATTATTAATTGCAACTTCTCTACCATCATCAAATGTAGCACTGATAGCATATAAGAAATCTGTTGGAATACTAAATAATTGATTATTAGTAACGTCTGTTAAAACGTACTCTTTTTGAAGTAAACCAAAATGTTTATGAAGTTCTAAATTAGCTTCATTAATATAAGTAATAAGGGTATCAATATTTGCTTGTTGAGTTACGCTAGGAGTAGTAGTTCCTATATCACTTAAATATAGCTGTTTTACTTCACCTTTTGTAATATGGGATAAATAATCAGATACTAACATAGGAGGTCCTGAAAATAGTTTTAATTATCATACCACTATAAAATAACTATGTAAACCTTTTAAACGAAATAGGAACTGCTACCTCGAGGTTTTTCTTCTTCATCATCCCATAACATAGAACCATCTCCAGATTCGCTTGTCGATACTTCGCTAGGTTTCCATGCATTAAATTCACCTAACATAGATATATTATCTAACTGATCATCATGTTTAGACTTAAATCCTTTAAATGTTGCTAGTGTTATTTCAGTTAGCATTTCTGCTAATTCTTCTGAATCTCTTAATTCTTCGGGGAACCATATTTTCCCCGCTTTAAACAAAGGTAATGCAATTTGTTGGAATCTACTCATTTTATCTTTATTTGGTCTAATACCAGGAGTAGTCTTTCCTCGACCAGCTGCCAACGTAAAGTAAATATTACGATTCATCTGTTCATTTTGTATCCAAGATATAAAACCCCCCTGCTGCCCCGTTACTTCGATACCTACTTCCTGGGGACTATATTTTTGTGCTAAAGTAAAGAGTTTGTCTATTGATTCATTCATCAATGCACGTTTACAAAATCCATCTACCCAGAGCCAATCCCCATTATTATTATAAGCCCAGACGTTGATTGTACTAAAATCAGCACTTTCTCTAGTGCTTGTAGCAAAGTCTGTTGTAATATAGAAATTAAATGCTCCCATATTAGTCTTTACATTAGCATGCTTGTACCAGGTCAAATCACCATCCTGCACTAAGCGTTCTTCTTCAGACATAATTCTGAGCATCAATTCTTGATTAAAACTGTCTAGTTTGCCAGCGCCTCTAGATTTATTGTACTGATCATTGACATAGTCAAAATCAAATCTATCCTCCCATGCACCTTTAAAATCTTCTCGTGCAACAGGAAATTCTTCACATACTGGGTACACTGATACATGCCATACACCAGATTCGACTGCTTTATACAGTGGATCTTTAGCATTAAAAGGGGTCCCTGACCAAATAACTTTACGTTTTTTTGGATGTAACGCGTAGTCAATAGCAGAGTATACTGTATTCTCTACGCTCTCAATAATAGTGGGCGAACGTGCATCATCATCAGATAGTAAATCATCTAACATAGCTAATTGCGGTCTCGTGTTTAGCTCTACTGTTCCACGAACACCAGTTTTAGCTCCATGACCCGTTATAACCATCTCTTTTCCTTGATTATTCTTAAAATACCACCTAATATCTGTAAATTTAAACGAATGTAGGTAGGTTTTAAGGAATTCACTATACGTACAGCGCCTTTCTAACCTATAACGCATCTTTTTAACACCATTTTCTATAGAATCTGATATGTATAGACCGTAATCTACATCACCAAACCCTGGTATGGAGCCATAAACGGCTAAATATAGAATTAGATATTCAGATAAGATTGTAGTCTTTGCTAATCCACGCGAACACATATTAACAGTGTTCTGCCTTTTACCTGTGATGTTATCTAACATCTTATAATGAATTACAGGAGTTTTGTTTTCTTCTCCCTTCTCTCCATTCACTAATTTTATGAAACTAACGAACTCGAGGGCGAATTCGCTAGGTACATAACTCGGATCAACATCATAACTGATGTTATTTAACCAATCTTCTACAGTTTTTTTAACTAGTTTCACAGCACCTTGTATAACTCATCGACTAAAGTTGATTTTAACTTACGTCTATCTAGTTCAATGCCATGTTTTCGTCCTATCTTCTCAAGTTCTTTACGATTCTTTTTCATCAGAAACTCTTTGTTCAAGGTTGCTGATATCCAAGGTTTGTAATCATTGGTATTCCAATGGTGAATACTACTCATAACTCTGTCTCCTCTGTTATTATTATTATAGGTTTATCTTCTAAATATCCCCAACAGTCTTTTAACTCTGCTGTATTACATACCAGTAAAGTCTCACTTTTATCACATGTATAAAAAGGGGGCGGTTGTGCGAATTTTTCTTCTAGCGCACTACACCCTGTAAGAAATAACACTAATACTATCAAATTAAGAATTTTCATTAGAAATCTCCTCATAATCAGTTTCGACACTATTTACTTTTTTCCTAGCAATAATGTCACTATGCGCAACGTGCTCTGCTGTTACAGCACCGCTCTTTATCATTTGTAGTTGTTGTTGCGCTAACGCCCTAGTAGTCTCTCGGAGATCATCGATTGAAGAATTGCTATAAGTAACATCAACTTCAATCTTTGACGCCTCAGGCGCTTTCAGTTGCATAATTAAACACTCAGCTGCTTTTTGCCGAACCGTTTCGCTTTTAGCGCTACGCATGAGCTCCGCTTGAGTGTTAATCGCCTCTTGATGTATATCCATATTTAATATATGAACAGGCACCAAAGTCCTTTCTAATATCTTATGAACAAGGTCACCTTTGTTATAAGCCGTAGAAAACGATGAAATCGTTTTCGCAGGCGTGTTCTTATCTACTAATCGCTGGTAACGGTCAGGAAACGTCTTAGCATACGCAATAGTATTAGAGTCACCTATTAACTTATAACTAACAAACTTAACAGCGTTAATATAATCTAACATCTTATAACGCCCACCTTCAATCACACTAGCAAAACCAACTAGGTTATCTTTGTAGATATCTCTAAACTCATCACCTTCTGTAGCATTAATGAAGTCGATCATTTCATCAGTGACATTGTGCCTAAACTTTTTAGACATACTTGCTTGCAGTTGCTCTTTTGTTAACACTGTTAGATTCTTTTCTTTAATTAATTCCATTAGAGTAGTATCCCATAATAACGTTTAGCTGCCTTAATTTGCGCAGCATGACGCTGTTCATCTAAAAAATAGTCATCATCAACACAGTATAGTAACAAAGGATTCGCAATATAGCAATCACCTCTTCGTTTTATAAACTGCTGTTCTATTAGTTCCTTAATATCTTTTTTAGTAATAAGCTCATCGATAATTGGATCTACAGTGTTATCTGGATGAAGATAATCACAGACAACATCTACAGTCTCGTGCAAGTTACCTTCCGCTAGCCCCACACCTAACTCATAGCCTACAATAATAAAGTGTTGCTTAAAAATTGTATTATGCGGATAATGTGCTGTTGGTTTTTGTTTCATCATTGTCCTCCCTTATTAATTTCTCAAATTTATCTGCCAAACCAAAATAGTCATCATTAACATTACGAATCGTATACTGAGGATTCAGCATATAGTGTTTACTTGAATGTTTAGCTATAACCTGTAAGTCGATTAGCTTTTTAACAGAGCGTGACGCATAGCTCTTTTTGATGTCCAGAGTCTCACATATCTCTGCTTGCGTTATATTACAAATATTATCTCCATTAAGAGGTAACTTCCTAAACATACAACAATAAACACTAAAAACAGACGATGAGTTAATAAGCTGATTCACGGCTAATAAGTTATCTAATGGTATCTTCGCCCAGCCTGCAGTGTACGGTGTCTGCATCATTCTCCCTGAAAGTATACTCCATAGGGGAATTATACACTACATCCCCTCACAAGGGGAACTATTAGTCAAAAGTTAACTCCACAGATAACTTTTCAACTACAAAAGTTAACTCCCCAGACAACCTTGGTGTTGCTGGAATAGTACCTGTAGCGCTTCCCTTCTTAAGAGGATTCTTTTTATATAGCTCCAAGCCTTCTTGGCTACGCCAACAGGCTTGTCGCCAATAGCTGTATTATAGTAACCAGTAGTATTCACAATACTGCAGTTGGTAAGAAGATTTCCTTTCACAAGGGGGCTGTAGAGCTTTTTAGAATAACAAGATCAACCTGTAGGATTTTAATGCTAATCCTAAACAGTAATAGCATACTTAGTCCCTGGGATCTCTACTGCTAATTTTCGCTTATAGAAAAATAACACAATTTACTACGGGAGAGGAAACTTAGTGTATGACTAGTCAACAAGTGGCATGCCCCCCCTATAGCGCTAGGATTAACTATCTTTATTTGTGCGCTACAGGGTGTTCATTGCTTGTTGACGAGTGGTTTACTGCCGTAATGTTGGAGAATAATCTCCGCTTATAGGAGTAGTATATGAAACGTAATAAAAGAAAATTAGAGAATGAACAAACTAGACAATTTCCAGTGCGAGTCGCGGAGAATATGAAAACCGTTGTCGCTTTCGTTAATCCTTTATCATCCCTTGATATTGAGGACCATGAGGATATGGAAGCAAATATGGACTACTATATCGAAAGCGGACAACTGGTTATATGTAATGAACCTTATGGAGACGGGAATGATTTAGATGTCTCTAGATTCACGAAGCGTCCTACTGAGAAATAACCAGTTGATAACCTTTACCTAAAAAGCAGGTAAAGGTTATCGCTTTTCTTACACTTTACACTTCACACATTGTCTATAGGATAGTCATTCCACTGCCGTGGTGCTGGCTTCTTTTATCTAGGGGCTACTTTACTTAATTATCTAAGGAGTACATTGTGCAAATATTTAAAGTTATAGGAAATACCATCGCAGCTATGGGTCAAACTGTTCAAGATACAGCAGAACTAGTCTCGTTAACTGTTAGTGATGACGGTCTTAAACATACAACCCGTCAATCATTTAAGATTATTAATACTGCATTAGATGAATCAGTTGAAATAGCCTTACTTGAATCAGACTATAATTTAGCTAAGTTCAAAGAGGACCATGCTAAGAAAATTGGTCGTCCAAAAGGTTCAAAGGCTAAATCATGAACAGTCTAGAAGATTTCTTTATGGCATTAGCAGAAGGTGCAATATTCATAACATTTATGATTACAGCATTTATTCTATTCATGCTATTCACAGTTTAGTTGAGTGACTTGATTCTAGGGTGCAAGTAAACTACCCTACCAAATTTGAGTACATATCCGAATAGGTTAGAATTGGTGACTGTCCAGATATTTCACATTTATCTGCTAACGGTTATAAATAACGCCAAGTATGTACTCAAACCAATCGCCCACTACGACAACCTAAGTAGGTCATAAATCTCATACCAAATGAAGATTAGTGGATTGTGCAATGTAGACTCATTTAATTATGAATGGGTTTACTGACCACTTTATCTATTTACGATAGTTCGTAGAAAGATTTTTATTAATTCCAGTCAATTACATACGCTAGCAATGTAGTTGATTTCCTTTAATGCTAGTAATTCCATATGGGAGAATATCCATGAGTATCGTTAAATCAATAACCAGTCGAAAGGCTAAAAATGCTACTGCTAAATTCAATATTCGTTTAAATGAAGATGAATCAGTAGAATTCCGTCCAGCTGCTACTTTTGCACATGTTGACACTGCACAAGTGCTTAAGATAATTACAAAAGCAACTGTTGATGTAACAAATGAAAACAACAATAACAAGGTTAACTTTAAGTTGACAGGTTCTAATAAGTTATTTGGTTTTCTTAACTACTTTGATAATGACTTAGATGATGAGTCAAATACTGCTGAAATTAAAGCAGTACTCAAAGATGTCGCATCAGCATTATCTACAGTGAAAATTGGTGATATTACATTACCGATGACTGCTGGTGAAGCTGATGACTTGATTGATAATCTATAAGGTTATATAATCAATAAGGGTGATCTATTATTGAGTTAGTGGATCACCTTTTCTATCCTTATAACTCTATATCTGTAGATAGTACTAAGATAGTAATCTAATGTACTCTAATAGATACTACAAGTTTATAGTCATGCATCTTAATCCAGTTACACCTCAAGGGATTGGTTCCCTGAAGACGCTATAATCTTACCAGGACGGTCTACTCATCCTAACAAACCAAAGGAAAACACAACTTAGAACTCTTTATGGAACCACTGACTACTAGTTCCGCAACGTATAGTCATGAGTTCGTATGAAACCGAGAGAGGAAGTTCAGGTTAAAACTACCATTACTGTAATATCCACACGGATTAAGCGTAGTCTTCCCAAAAACTATACATAGGCATGCCAATACTAGTTGGAGTATGTCTATGTATTTTCACTTACTTAGAGGAAATCCAATGAATATTCAATTACACAACGAGTTAGAATACTCAAAGAGAATGCGTAACAATCTAATACTCACAGATGTATTAGATGATATACCAACAAAGATTACCGAATCACTCACTTTAGCCATTGATAATTATCGTAAAGGTAGTTATTATGAATCTAAACAAAAACGAGTTGATAAGTTACCAATTACAATAGACATAGTAAGTAACATCATTGCTATTATATTATCTTCCAAGCGTCCAAAACCTATACAAGGAATAGCCACAGAGTTAGGACTTATACTAGGTTATCGAAACCAAATCAATGCAGTTAAAACAGGTGCTGAAATACTATCAATATGTCATGGTAAATTATATGACATTAAGTTATCAGATGACAGTACTGAAATAATACCAAAATATAATTTAACTAAGGATAGTATGAACAAATTAAATATACTTCAATATCTACCACCAATGCTTCAGAAACCTAATGATTGGATATCCAATACAGACGGAGGTTGGCTATGGGAACGTAAATCTATAATTCTAGGTAAAGGTACTCATCATTTCAAGCCACAAGCTTATGATGCACTTAACTTATTACAATCAGTTGCATGGACTATAGATATACCTGTATATATTAATGCTCAAAATACCAATAAAACTATGGACGAAGACCAGTTTGAACGAGTAGTTGAGACATGTTTTGGTAAACCATTCTATTTCGTATGGCGTTATGACAAACGAGGTAGATCATATTCATCAGGTTATGACTTAAATGTTCAATCTAATGAATATGGTAAAGCATTGATATCATTGTTCAATAAGAAAATAGTAACGAACCAGGACAATCTTAAAATTGCTATTGCTAATCATGCAGGTCAAGATAAATTGACTTGGAATGAACGAATCAATTGGTTTAATAAACAATTAAACTTTGATTTAGATACATTTGATGAACCAATACTAGGTTCTAAAGCAATACAAGCATATCTAGACAGTAAGAAAGGTATACCAACTGGTTATACAATGAGTATTGACGCAACTGCTTCAGGTTTACAGATAATGTCAGCACTATCAGGCTGTAAAGTTACTGCTAAAGCATGTAATATGGTTAATACAGGTAAACGAGAAGACATCTATCAATTTGTAGCAGATAGGATGAATGCCATCCTAAAAGCTAAAAATAAAGTAACACGTAAAGATGTCAAGAAACCTGTTATGACTACATTCTACAATTCAGAAGCTAATCCTAGAGAAACTTTCAACAAACACCAATTAGCAGCATTCTACGAATCACTAGACGATACCTTACCAGGTGCACTAGATGTAATGGAGGCTGTTAATGAATACTGGGATTATAAAGCTGATGTACATATGTGGACATTACCAGATGGTCACGTAGCGAGAGTACCAGTTACTGAAATGAACGATATAAGAATAGAGATAGATGAGTTAAATCATCGTACCTTTACTTATAGATACAGTAAACAACAACCTTCAGAGAATTATAGAAGTTTAGTTGCAAATATAGTACATAGCGTTGATGGCTATGTTGCTAGAGAAATGGTTAGACGATGCCATATCCTGAAAATCGAATTAGTCCATATCCACGATTGTTTTGTATTCAGTCCAGATCACTTACAAACAGTATCTCAGACATACAGAGAAATATTAGCAGAAATTGCTAATAGTGATTTGTTATCTGATATTCTTAGCGAAATTAGTGGTAATTATGTGCCTGTCACTAAGTTATCTACTGATTTAGCTAAAGATATTTTAAATAGCGAATATATGCTGTCATAATGGATCATACTTTATACTTTTTAGAATCTACCCTATTTATGGGGTAGGTTCTAATTTTTTTTTCTTAGTTCCTACCCGTTCTCCGAACGGTTCCTTAAGTGTATTAAACTAAATACTGTACTATAGATTTAATATTCTTTTTCACTAAACATAGCTAAAAACTAGGAGGCTTATGAAAAATTTTCATATCCCAAAATGTAAACTTAGAGGTTGTTTAAACAATCATAAGGGAATTTGTACATTGAATAAACTGCCTATAGCAACATTTGCAGAACCTCTAGCATTTTTTCAAGATGCCTCAATTTGCCTAGTAAGACAGCAAATAAATTTATATCGTACAGAAAACTTAATCGAGAACAAATCATGAAAAGATTCACTCTAGCAGGAAATCAACAACATAATTTAACTACTCAACAACAAGCTGTTGTAGATAGTATAGAACCTACTGTATTAGTTAATGCTGTAGCTGGTAGTGGTAAAACTGCTACGCTCATGCATTTAGCTACAAAATACAAGAAAGGTATTTACATGGCTTTCAACAAAGCTATTGTACAAGATGTAGTTCCGAAATTGCCTTTAGGTTGGACATGCAAAACATTTAATGCGTTTGGATTAGCTATAACTAAACAACATTACCCTTATGCTAAAGTTGATTTTAATAAATATAACAAATATGGCTATGCTGCTGGTCCAAATATACCTGCTCTAATTAGTAAACATATGAGCATGAATGGTAATATTTCAGATAGTTCTTGGAGAGAAACTTGTGACAGATTTAAAATTAGTCATCGTTTTATCAAAGAAGCTAAAGAAGCTTTAGCTGAGGGACAAGAGGAAACTAATGTAATTAGTGGTGACGATATGCTTCAATATCCTATCGATAACGGTTGGAAATCTGAAGAATATGAAATTGTCCTTATAGACGAGTGCCAGGATCTAAATCCTCAACAAATAGCATTTTTAACATGCATTCCTACAAAACGAATCGTATTCGTAGGTGACATGAATCAAGCCATTTATGGTTTTAGGGGCAGTGACCCATATGCTATTGAAAAGATTAAAGATCACTATAGTCCTATAGAATATCAATTAACAGAAAGTTTTAGATGTCCTCAAGAAATCATAACTGCTGTTAAACATATTGTACCAAATATAACTAGTAAAAAAACAGGTGGTTCAATTGAAACAGCAGATGGAAATAGAGATATCGACTTTCCAGATGAATGTTTTATTATTAGTAGAACAAATAGTAACTTAATTAAACTTGCTTACAAATTCATCCAAGAGAACACACATTTTTCCATAGGGGGGACATTCATTACCCAACTGAAAAAAGACTTAAATAGAGTATTTAACGGCTGTGTATCACTAACAGAAATGCGAGAAAACGTAGTTGATCAATATGAAAAAGAACTTGATAGAGCTAAAGGCAATAAATGGAACATTACTAGTATTGAAAATAAATACGATAGTCTCTTAGCAATTATTAATGTAGCTACAAGTCCTGAAGATATTCATACCTTTGTTAAAAACTTAGCAATGCACTCAGATAGTGCTAGCTGTAGAAAGCTAATGACTATTCATGCAGCTAAAGGATTAGAAACGCCCACAGTTTATTTTATTAAACCTGATACCTGTGCATATTTCAAAGAAAAAACAGAATCAGAGTGGGAAAAGCAACAAGAAGACAACTTGTATTATGTTGCTTGTACTAGAGCACTAAACAAATTAATATTTACAAAATAATGCAAACCTTAGAATTTGAACAAATTAAAGGTGATATGCAAGTCCTTTATCAAAAGAAAAATGAAATATTTGCTACTAGAGTAATATCAACTTCATTAGGGCATCCTTCAACACATACAGTTAGATTAGATGGTGGCTTTGTACTTATGTACGATACCAACAATATATTAAACAATAGACTTTATGCAGACAACGCATTAAATCGTACTGAGTTATTACTTGAATCAGAAACGATTCTTACAGATTTAAATACGGAGTAATTATGGGCAGATATTATGATGGCGACATAAGTGGCAAGTTCTGGTTTGGAGTACAAGACTCTGAAGATGCTGTACATTTTGGAGCAAAAGAAGTACCACGAGAACCTGAATATCATGGAAAACAATCAGAAGATGATGATGGAAATATTATTTATGAAGACGAAGAAGAGGAGTATCACAGTGATTTTGTTGATTATTGTATTAGTTTTGATCGTATTGATCTCGTAAAAGAGGGCATAGAGCTTTGTAAAAAGCAAATGGCAGGTGACTATAAGACTATTTCCGACTTTTTTGAAAAGGAAGGTAATGGTGGTTACAACGATGAAATGATTATCAAGTATTACAAAGATATTCATGGCATTGGTATTAATGAAGCGTGGTTACAAAGTAATATACAGATATATGCAAGACTACAATTAGGGATACAAATCCTAATTTATTTTAACGAGAATCCTGGAAAGGATTGTTACTTTACAGCGGAGATGTAATTATGAAAGAAAATTATATTTTATTAAGAAGTATTGACCAATATCTTGATAACAAAGGAAATCTTTACAACATAACTGAAAATGGAAATGTTGATGATTCTAAAATAATCAAAAATATTATAACTGTTTCAGGTGTATGGTGGACAAGTCTATCACCAACAGATTACGATGTTGTTGAAACTATTTGGAGAACTATATGGGACAAGTAAAAGCTTATGCCGAATGGGCAAAAGAAGAAGGTTATCTAGATTCAAACTATAAACCTGTTGATAAAACTAAAGGTGATATGGATTGGGTAGATAAATATGTAAAAGTACGCAATAAAATGCGTAGTTCAAATATGGCTTCCAGCCATTTCACTAACATTATTAATAAACCAAAGGAGAAAACATGAGATTAAGTTATGCAAAACAACATGATATACAAGAAGCAATTCTTAATGATTTATATAACCCACCTAAACAAAAAATTGATGATAAAAAAGGTGCATTAGTTTTACGTAATCATGCAGAATGGATTAAACCTTTAATGCCATTTATTAATAAATTACCTGACAACATACTTATGATGTCTGAAAGTGTAGAACTAGAAGTGCCTTTTATAGATACTAATGCAGAAGAGTATAATAAATGTGAGAAAACTAAGTGGAGAGAATATGCACCTAAACCAGTTCCTATTATGCAAAAAGGTTCTAGTTATTATAATTCTTCAATTGTACCTATTCCTTTACAAGATGATTTAAAAGAAGAAGTTCTTACTTTACGTTTAGAAGAATTTAATCTTAAACAAGAACAATCAGATATGAAAAAGTATTTACGAACTACTTTAAAAGTTAATAATACAACTACTAAATTACGTAAAGCTTTTCCTAGTACTTTACAAAAGTATATTCCACCTGAACCACCTAGGGCACCAAGACAAGCTAAATTACCAATAGAAGAACCTGAAGGAGTAGAACTACCAGGTAATCTTAAACAACGTATGACAGAAAATTTACTAGATAACTAAGGAGCAATAATGATTGAAATTTCATCTACAGCAATGATAGAGGCACTAGACAGTGTACTCTTATCTAAATTAACACCTCTGTTAGTAGGCTCACCAGGTATTGGTAAATCCGATATTGTTAGATTAGTTGCTAAAAAACATAATCTTAAATTAATAGATGTAAGGCTGGCACAGTCAGACCCTACTGATTTAAATGGTTTCCCTACACTGCAAAGTGATGGACAACGTATGGATTATGCACCACCAACTACATTTCCTCTAGAACATCTAGATCAAATTCCAGAAGGTCATGACGGATGGTTATTATTCTTAGATGAGATTAATGCAGCACCACCTGCTATTCAAGCAGCAGCTTATAAGCTAGTATTGGATAGACAGATAGGTGCCCATAACTTACATAAGCATGTAGCTATTGTATGTGCAGGAAATAAATCTACAGATAAAGCTATTGTAAATAGACTATCTACTGCTATGCAATCTAGAATGATACATCTTAACCTTATGGTAGATCCTGAAAGTTGGTTAGAATGGGCTAATACAACAGATATTGATCATAGAGTTATATCATTTATTAAATTCAGACCAGAATTGTTACATAAATTTAACCCAAGTCATGCAGATGATACATTTGCTTCACCACGTACATGGGAATTTCTATCTAAAATAATTAGAAATAAGCCAACATTTACTAGAACTGATCATGCAGTCCTTACGGGTACTGTAGGAGAAGGTCCAGCAACTGAATTCAGAGCATTTTGCGATGTCTATAAAGATTTACCTACTATAGAGGATATGGTAGAAAATCCAACTTTAGTGAATATTCCTACAGAACCAGGACATCAATATGCAATGACTACTCTAATAAGTCATCATGCTCATGAAGATACAATTGAGCCTTTAATGATAGTTACTAAGAAACTACCAGTTGAATTTCAAGTTGTAGTATTAAAAGATATCTACTCTATAGCACCAGAATTAAAGAAACATCCAATTATTGAAGAGTGGATAAGCACAAACGCAGACAAATTATTTGGATAAGCTGATGGATAATAGCCAATCAGAAACTCAACTTAGGCATGCTAAAATTGATTTAATGACTAAGTCCGTGTTTTTATCTACTATTTGTTTAAGTCTTAAACATCAATTTACAGAAGATATATCAACAGCTGCTACTAATGGGTTATCTATTATTTATAATCCAGAATTTCTTGAAGGGTTAACAGCACAAGAACGAACTGGGCTACTGGCACACGAAGTGTGGCATGTAGCCTTTAATCATTTAACCCGAGTTGGTAGTAGAGATAAGATGATTTGGAACAAAGCAGGTGACTATGTTATTAATTACATGTTAACTGAAGCAGGTTTTACAATTCCTAGGGGAGGATTATATGCCCCTAAATTTTCCAATATGTCTACTGAAGAAGTCTATGAAATTATTAAAGACGAATCTGAAGATGAACATGGAGGTTCTGATTTTGAAATTGATTTATTAGATCCACCACCAGGAATGGACCCTAAAGATTTAGGTGATAAAGTTACAGATATAATTATCAAAGCTCATTTACAATCAAAAATGGCTGGTAAAGATAAAGGTGAAATCCCAAGTGAGATAGCTAGAGCTATTGATGAGTTAATTAATCCTAAGCTACCTTGGTATGAAATCTTACAAAGATTTATGTCAGATTTAGTTAAAGATGACTATTCTTGGAGTAAACCTAATAAACGATTTTTTCCAGATTTTTATCTACCAAGCCAACAATCTTATACTATTGGCCAAGTTGTAGTTGCTATAGATACTAGTGGTAGTGTTACACAAAATGAATTAACTGAAATGCTTACTGAAATAGAAGACATACGTGATACATTTAAGCCTAATAAACTTACAATTATAGATTGTGATGCAGAAATACATAATGTTTATAACATTGAAAAGTATGATAACATTTTAGAACTAGAATTTCATGGAAATGGAGGAACAGATTTTCAGCCAGTAATTGAATATTGCAATGAAATAAATCCTGAAGTATTAATATATTTCACAGATTTATATGCAGATGATGTTACTAATACAGGAGAATACCCAATATTGTGGATATGTACATCCGATAATACCCATGTACAACCTGTAGGTGAAACAATCTATTTAAAACCAAATGGATAAAATACCTTTAGAGTACTTAATTGAAACAATTGCTAAAGCATTATGTTTTGAAAACTATGTAGCTGTTCATAATATAGATGATTTTGAAAATGTTAATATGGCTAAAGCTGTTAAATATTATGAAGAACGATCAGAGGTATATTTAGTTAAATCTTATGAATTACTAACTCTATTCCACGACTTTGATAGCGAAGAAATCTCTGATACAATCCATTAATTAAGGGGCACTTATGAAAAATATCCATTTCGGTAATGGAGATATTACTACGCTTATCTTAATTAAAGAAGATGCAATAGTAGAAAGTGATTTATTAAAATATTATATAAATCCTTTAGAAAACAAAGGATTAGATAAAAATAATATTGCAGTATATGGCTTACTTTACGAAGATAGCAAAGTAAGGGCAGAATTGGGTAAAGCTTATTTACGAATGCTATTATCTAAAATTATTAAATTAAAAACAGTAGAAAATCTAATTGTTGCTGATACCAGCTACTTTAAATGGTTAACTAAGAAAACAAAAGTAATTGATTGCTATGGTGAGACCTTTACACCTAAATTCGATGGTTACGAAGAGTTTAAAACTGTATTAGTCCCTAATTATAAAACTTTATTCTATAACCCTAATAATCAAGAATTGATTACAGAAGGTTTAATAGCTATCACAGGTTTTAAAAAACCAAATATTATTCATAGTGCTTACTATATAACTGATGAACAAGAAGCATATCACTTCTTAGAATCTTTACATATACATGATGCACTAACAATAGATATTGAAACTACTGGATTACATTTAGGTAGTAAATTAGTTAGTATTGCATTTGCTTGGGATAAGCATAATGGTGGTGCTATTTACCTTGATAATATAAATATTAGATTATTACGAGATTTTTTTGAAGATTATGTAGGAACAATGATATTTCATAATGCATTATTTGATTGTAAACATTTAATACATAATTTATTTTTACGATTTACAAGAAGATTTAGACGTCATAAAAATTCAATACAAGATGGTTTAAATTTATTTGAACATGTTGAAGACAGCATGCTCTATACATATTTAGCTAAAAATAGTACAACAGAGGCTAAATTAGATTTAAAGTCCAATGCTTTAGAATTTGCTGGTAATTATGGTATTAACATTAAAGATGCTAGTGAATTACCTGTAGAGGTTCTCTTAGAATACAATCTTAAAGATTGTTTAGCTACATGGTATGTTTATACAAAATACAAAGCTATTGTTGAAAAACAAAATCTGTTAGAGCCTTATACAACTATATTTCAACCTTCTATTAAAGTATTACTCAAAATGATGCTTACTGGATTACCGTTAGATAATACAAAAGTATTAGAAGTAGAGAAAGAATTAACAGAAAAACATGATATACATGTTGAAAAAATTTCTGAATATCCTGAAATCCTTAAATTTAACTGGGCACTTAGACATAAAACTATGGTTGATGTTAACAATCAACTTAAGCGTAAGTGCAGACCCTATAGTGATTTTATAGATTTAGAGTTTAATCCTAAGTCTAATAATAATATTAGAGAATTATTTTATACACAGTTAGGTTATAAAGCAATTGACTTCACAGAGACTAAACAAGCAGCAACAGGGTCTAAAACCCTTAAAAAGCTGTTAAATGTAACGAAAGAGGATTCTCATAAAGAAATCTTAGAGCATTTAATAGGTATTGGTCAGACTAGTAAGATACTAAGTACATTTATTAAAGCTTTTAAAAAATATACAATCAATGGTTCCTTACATGGTAGCCTTAAATTAGGAGGGACACAATCAGGACGGTTAAGTTCTAGTGACCCTAATCTACAGAATCTACCAAGTAATAGTATCTATGGTAAAGCTATTAAGTCTTGCTTTGTAGCACCAGAAGGTTACTTATGGGCTAGTGCAGACTTTAATAGTCTAGAGGATAGAGTAAACGCCCTCTTAACAAAAGATCCAAATAAAATCAAAGTCTATACTGATGGTTATGATGGCCATAGTTTAAGGGCTTATACATACTTTAAAGACCAAATGCCTGATATTGAAGATACTATAGAAAGTATTAATTCCATAGAATCTAAGTATCCAGAACTTAGACAAAAGTCTAAAGGACCTACCTTTGCTCTTACTTATAGTGGCACTTGGCATACTCTAGTATCAAACATTGGAATAGAGAAAAAAGAAGCTCAATTAATAGAACGACAATATCATGATTTATATTCTATTTCTGACATATTTACACAAAAAAATATTGATTTTGCAGAAAAATATGGATATATGAAATGTGCATTTGGAATGCAAATAAAGTGTCCATTATTGGCTATGACTATACACAATACGTCATTAACCCCTTATGCTGCTGTAGCAGAGGCTAGAAGCGCAAATAATGCTGTTACACAGTCCTGGGGAATGCTAATTAATAGGGCTCTTATTGCTACAAATAAGCTCATCGAAGAGGCTGATATGGAGTATGATATATATCCAATCAACACAATTCATGATGCAGCCTATTTTTTAGTTAAGGATGATCCGATGTCTGTGAAATTTTTAAATGATACACTTATCAAAGAAATGCAATGGAATGCTCATCCGAGCATTGCTTCAAATGAAGTAACGATGGAGGCTAACTTAGAAATAGGTAAGTCTTGGGATAAACAGTTTACTTTACCCAATAATGCAAATATTCAAAAAATAAAGGAGATTATAAATGGCATTTAAATATACCAATAAGGATAACGTGTCGCTACCATTAGCTGTATGGCTAATGCATGACGATTATGATTATGATACTCGTGACAATGTTATTAGTGCTACAGCTTTACTTAAACCTATAAGAGCTTTAGTTCTAATAGATCAACATAAAGGTTTAGATAAGTCAGTTGATATAATGAGTTTAGTTAGTGCGAGAATGGGCTCAGCTATACATGCTATTGCAGAAAAAGCTTGGACTAATAGAGCTAACATTAGTAAAGCACTACAGGCATTACAAGTCTCTAATTTAGACGATAAACTTGTTATTAATCCTGATAAAGTTAAAGAGGGTGAAATACCTATTTATGTAGAACAACGTCATGAAAAAGAGATTGATGATTACATCATCTCAGGTAAATATGACCTTATCGTAGATGGCACTGTATCAGATTACAAAAGTACATCTGTATGGTCCTATATCTTCGATTCTAATGCCCTTAAATATACACAGCAAGCAAGTATCTATAAATGGCTAGTACCTGATAGGATTACAGATAATTCTGTTCATATCCAATACATCTTTACTGATTGGTCAGCAAGTCAAGCTATGAGAGACTCAAGTTATCCTCAAACAAGAGTGTTAACTAAAGAATATCCAATATGGTCCACAGAGCAAACTAAATTCTTTATATCTGAAAAAATAAAATTATTAAAACAATATAAAGATAGTCCTCAAGAAGATTTACCAGAATGCACTAAAGAAGAATTGTGGGAATCTGAGACTAAATATAAATATTATAAGAATCCTGCCAAAATGGCTAGAGCTACTAAAAACTTCGATACTTTAAATGAAGCGAATGTACGCCTAGCTAATGATGGTGGAGTAGGGACAGTAGTAACTGTACCTGGCGAAGTAAAAGCTTGCAGATATTGTGAAGTATCTGATGTATGTAAACAAGCTCAAAATTTAATCCAGCAAGGGAGATTAGTATTATGAATATATGGAATTCTATAAAAGAATGGTTTGATCGTACTAAAAAAGAAATTACTGTTCAGAAAAAATACAGTAATAAAATAAAGAAAGTCAAAGAAGAACTTCATTTACATGAAAAACTTCATAAATCAGTAAATCAGTCTCGTAAGCAACGAGATAACACTAGACTTACAAAAAACCAAATAATGCGAATTCGTATAATTTGGAGTGGAAAAGGTGATCCATTTCCTAATGTAAAAAATCTTGATAGACTAACTAAATATTGTAATGATAAATTAAATATCAATAAAAGTAGAAGTGTTTATCATAGAATTGTTAATAATCAAGGTGCATATTCTTCTACAGGATTCTTATTCGATGACACTAAAGCCTTTAAATTAAAGGATTAATATGTCAGATCCTAAATACTTCAAATTCTCTGAAGAAATTGTTGATATTTTAGTTGCTAAAACGCAATCTCAAAATAGACATTTCTTTAGGTTATTAGTAGCTTACTATCTATCTAAAGTAACTTCAATGATGCGATGTAACATTGAAACAAGAGATAGGGGAGTAATACCAGTTAACTCATATGTCCTTAACTTAATGCCTTCAGGTACAGGTAAAGGCTTTTCAACTAATATCATGGAAGAAGATATTATTGATGGCTTTAGATTAAAATTTTTACATCATGTCTTACCTGGTGAAAGCAATGCTGAACTATTACAAATTGCAGCAAGAAGACAAAGTATTAATCCTAATTTAACTTCAGATGAAGCAATGTCTGAGGTACAGAAAGAATATGATGCTCTAGGCACATTAGCTTTTAGTTTTGATAGTGGTACTGCACCAGCAGTTAAACAGATGAGACTCAAATTGCTAATGTCTAACGCAGGTTCTATGAATCTAGAGTTAGATGAGGTAGGATCAAACCTAACTAGCAATGTAGAAATGCTCAATACTTTCTTAGAGTTATATGATGTAGGCAAAGTAAAGCAAAAGCTTACTAAGAATACATCTGATAACAAACGTGGCGAAGAGCTTATTGGCAAAACGCCCACTAACCTTATGTTATTTGGCACACCAACTAAACTATTAGATGGTGGCAAAACAGAAGAAGAATTTAAACAAATGCTTGAGACGGGCTATGCTCGTAGAATGCTATTTGGTTATACAAACACTCTAAATGATTTTAAAAAACAAACAGCAGAAGAGCTATACGATGCGTTAACTGCTACTAATATTGTTAAAGATACATTGCGTATTAGCCAAGTTATTACTAACTTAGCGGATAGAAATAAATTTAATACAGTGCTAACACTAACTAAAGAAGACACTATTCATCTACTTCAATACAAGATTAATTGTGAACAACGAGCTACTAAGTTAAAAATGCATGAAGATATTAAAAAAGCTGAGTTATCACATCGTTATTACAAAGCTTTAAAACTAGCAGGTGCTTACGCATTTGTAGAAGGTAGTAAAGATATTAATAAAACTCATCTAGACGCTGCAATACAACTTGTAGAAGACTCAGGTAAACACTTTAATAGAATTATTAATAAAGAAGGCTCATATGCCCGTTTAGCAAGATATATTGCTGATGTAGGCAAAGAGCTTACTCAAGTAGACTTACTTGAAGAGCTACCCTTCTATCGAGGTGCAGAAGCACAAAAGAAAGATATGTTATCTTTAGCTGTTGCATGGGGCTACAAAAATAATATTATTATTCGTAAAAGCTATATTGATGACATAGAGTTTTTATCAGGTGAGGCCCTTAAAGAAACTAATTTAGATAAGATACAAGTAGCTTATAGTACTGATATTACTAAAGACTTTGAAGGTGCTATAACTAAGTTTAGTAGATTACATGAGTTAGTAAGTGTACCAGGATACCATTACACTGCACACAACTTTATAGATAAGTATCGTACTAGTGAAAAAGCTATACCTGGTTTTAATTTATTAATACTAGATATAGATGGTGAATGTAGTTTAGGTTCTGCTAAAGAACTTCTTAGTGAATACAAAGTTCTATTTGCAACTACTAAACGTCATACTACTAAACAAAATAGATTTAGAATTATATTTCCAATGTCTCATTATTTAAAACTTAAACCAAGAGACTATTCTAAATTCATGGAAAATGTCTTTAACTGGTTACCTTTCGAGTGTGACACAGCAACAAAAGATATTGCAAGAAAGTGGATGTCATATGAGGGAGCATATCATTACAACGATGGTGAACTCATAGACGCCACTCTATTTATTCCTCAAACTAAAAAAGCAATAGAACAAGAACAAAAAATTCTTGATGCTCAAGGTATGAGTAATATGGAAAGATGGTTCTCTTCCCGAATCGAAGTAGGGAATAGAGCAACTATGCTTATTAGATATGGCTTTATGCTAATGGATAATGGATATCCAAGAGATGCTATTGCTAATAAATTAATAATTTTTAATGATCAAATCACTGACCCTATAAGTCAAGAAGAGATACATTCAAAAATTATGAGATCAATTGATAAAAAAATACTTCAAAAGGAGAATAAACAATGAACAATAATTTAGTATTGTTATGTGGTAAATCAGCTACAGGTAAATCTGCTAGTTTACAAATGTTAGCTAACCCAGAAGGTGTAATGTACTTAAACTGTGAAAATAACAAAAAGTTACCTTTTAAATCTAAGTTTAAAGAATACACTATAACAGATCCTACTGATGTACCTGATGCAATAGAATCTGTAGAAAAAGATAAAAAAATTCATACTATTGTAGTTGATAGTCTGACATATCTTATGGATATGTTTGAAAGTACAAAAGTACTAACATCAACTAATACAATGAAAGCTTGGGGTGCATATGCCCAATTTATGAAAAATATGATGGCTCAAAGTGTAGGCAATTCAACTAAAAATATTATTTTTATCGCCCACACTTCAGACATATTTAATGAAAATGAAATGGTTAATGAAACTATGGTGAAAGTTAAAGGTTCTCTTATGAATACAGGTATAGAGAGCTACTTTAGTACTGTTATTGGCTGTAAAAAACTTTCTATAAAAAGATTAGAAGGTTATAAATCACCATTATTAACTTATAATGATGAAGAAGAAGAATTAGAATATAAATATGTATATCAAACAAAATTAACAAAAGATACTGTTAATGAACGCATTAGAAGTCCAATGAAAATGTGGAATATACAAGAAACTTATATTGATAATAATTTACAACATATTTTAGATAAGTTACACGAGTATTACGATGACTAAAAAATATACTTTTGAAATGGATGTTTCAGTTACTGAAGAAACTACTGTTGAGGCAAATTCTCTTGAAGAAGCTAAAAAAATGATTTATAACGGTGAATGTGATTGGCAAGAAATTAAATCACAAGGTGGTGATATAGTCTTAGTAGTAGAGGTAGGCATGGCTAAGGAGAATATCTAATGACTAAAAAATTTTCAGATATAGACTTAATGAAGTTTGTAGATGGTGAATTAGAAGATAAAGAACTATCAATGGATATTCTAGGAGCAGTAGTTAAAGGAGACAAAGAACTACAAGCTAGACTTGATGTTTTTGTTAAAACACGTGAAGTATTAACTAAAACTGGTAATACTTTATTATTAAATTTATTAACCCAGGAGAAAACATGAAATTTTTAAGATTTATTTTTAATGCACTTGAGTATGTAATGCTTAGCATGATAACTGTTAGTGTTGTATATATAGCTCTTTGGTTTATGCACTATGAGAGGTACATAACATGATAAAAGTTATGAAAGTTAAAGATTTAGTAGAATTACATAATTATGATTTAGAACAAATACATGATACTAAAAAAATCTATAAATTACTTAGAGTTATAGATATTAATGGTAATTCAATTCCTTCTACTGATGAAATAGAAGTTGTTATTGAATCTGTTGAGATAGAATCATGATTGTATCTTATAACCTTAGAAAACAAACATTCTATACTTGGTATTATCAAAATAGAACAAAAGAACAAATTGCTGGGTTCTTATCACCTTATTTAATGAATATAGTTAATAAAGATGTTGCTTTTAGTTTACAAGATTTATTAGAAGATGTTGGAGCTGTTCCTTCTTATTTACTTGAGAACTATCCAACAAGTACTAAAGCCAATATGGAAATAGATGTTAAATTTATTAAATTAGTTTAGGAGAAACTATATGAAAATTTTAAAAAACTTTGAAGTTATGTGGCGTAAAAAAGAGTTAGTACAAAGAAATATTAACTATGCTTTACAAGGTTATAATCTATCTAATACTGCTAAAGATATTTATATTTTTACAGCTGCAGCACATAGTACATGTATCACTAATATAGTGCATCATAGTTACTTTGGTGATAGATCTTTATCAACTATCAAGCGTGCTGTTGCAGAATTAAAAAATAATGAATTACTTTTAGCAACTAATAAAGATTACATATCAGATGATAAAAGAGTTGTTTGGTTAACTGTTAATGAAAATAAGTAATGGGTATTGAAAAAGATACAGAACAAACTGGTAAACATTTTAAAACGCTGAAAGATAAAAAAGAGCGTCAAAATAGAATTACGCCAAGAATAAAAAAGAGTATGTACTTTGATCCAGATGGATTTTGGAAAATCTTTAACAACGCTTTTAGAAAAAATATCAAAAAGGAGAAATAGTATGACTGAAGTAACCCCCTTTGTATATAAAGCTACCATTGATCGTGTAGTAGATGGTGATACTATTGATGTCACCTTAGATTTAGGCTTTGATGTTAAGTTACATAAACAAAGATGTAGATTAGCAGGAATAGATACACCAGAATCACGTACTAGAAATTTAGTTGAAAAAGCTTTAGGTTTAAAAGCTAAAGAGAGACTTAAAGAAATTTGTAAAGGCCCTATAGTAATTAAATCATTTGGAAAAGGCAAGTATGGGCGAATACTTGCAATTCCATATACAGAAGATGGTACTGATATCTGTAATATGCTTATTGAAGAAGGCCATGCTATTGAATATCATGGTGGTAAAAAAACAAAAGTTTGGGGAGAATAATATGCAAATAACTGTAACATTTGATTTTGATTTAATTAGAACAGAACTGCATAATAGCTTCACAAATAAATATAAAAGTAATTGGGTAGATCAAGATAACCCTACTGATGCAGAAATAACAAAAGCTATTAAAGATGAAACTCTTGAAGGATTAGAAAACGATCAATTTAACATAAATCCAACACCTGCTAGTAGACCTAGAGTTACACGGTGGGCTACCTATTATGGCAAGAAATATAGTCAATTTAAAGAAAATATGGTAGAAATAACAAAAAATATTAAAACTATACCTCTAGAAGGCAATATATATGCCGAATTATGCTTTAATATTCAGATCCCTAAGTCTTGGTCGAAAAAGAAAAAAGAAGCTAAAAATGGAGCATATTGCGACAATAATGCTGACATTGACAACTATTGCAAGGCTATATTAGACTCTTTAAACGGTATTTACTATGAAGATGATAGACAAGTAGTAATGTTAAAGGCTACAATGTTCTGGTCCATTGAACCTAATATCCAATGTAATTTTAAAGAATTGGATAGTAAAAAAAGATTACCACCTTCACCACCAATGAGTCCATTCGTTGAAACTGATCAAGAATACTATAAACGAGTGGCACAATTAAATGGAGCAATCTAAATGAATCAAGCAAAAAAAGAGAGACAAAAAAGACCAAGTCCAAAACCACCAGCAAGGAAAAGATATTAAATGACTTTAACTAAAGAAAAACTTTGTGAGGCTTTAGCCTTAGATTATGCAGATAGAGCTAGCATAGGTGGATTAAATTATGAAGCTGCTTACGAACGTTATATCTCAAGATGTACAGAACGTACATTAAAAGATTTACAGCATCAATATAAAGTCCAAGGGCTTAATGAAAAGCATGTACAATAAACTTAGAAACCAAGTCTCCCTGAAAGTGTATTTCGGTTTTAGTTAGGCTTTTCTAAGTTTTTAATTGAATTTCGGCTTAGGTTTCACCTGGCTAAATTTATTAAACGGTACCAGCTACTATCGAATACACATGTAGCTCTTTAAACGTTAGGGCACATTAATTTTATAATAGTAATACATTTAGTGTTGTCATTGCTATCAAGGTGTAGAATTAACTATAACCTTTGTGTCCTAACCTTTAAATGCCGAGTAACTTTTGGCAGTTTTACTACTCCACAACTTTAAAACTGTCGCTAAACGGAGACGCTAGTCCTAGAGGCTAGCAAGGCGATAGCCCGAGTAAGCTAAGTCTATATAAAAAGTGCTCATTTACTAATTCCGATAGGTGCTCCGCACCTTGTTTGAACAACCGATAATTTATTTAGGTGGTTACTGCCTCTATAAATTCTTATTCTCAGTAACAAATATAGGAGATTTGTATTATGGGCAAATTTAGTATGCACGATGATATAAAACTAAAAGAAACTTCTCTAGGTGGAGGCTCATTCTTATGGGACTCTGGCGTATATAAAACTATAATAGATATGGCATACTTTGACCAATCAAAAGGCGGAGCTCATTCTTTGAATGTAACTTTGTTAAATGAAGATGGTAAAAAGTTAAAGCAAACTATTTGGTTTACTAATCGTAAGGAAGAAGTTCATTATGTTAATCAAAAAGGTGAGAAAGACTATTTACCTGGCTATACATTAGCTAATAACCTATCTTTAATAATCACAGGTTCTGATGTCAATGAGGCATTTGAGGCTAGTGAGAAGAAGATGGTTAACGTCTACGACTTTAATGAAAAGAAAGAAAAGCCTACCGAGAAAAGCGTTGCTACTGCTTTACTAGGTAAGCAAGTTAAAGTTGCAATCCTTAAACAAATAGTTAACAAACGCGTTAACGATGGTACTGGCAATTATGTAGATTCTGCTGAAACTAGAGATGAAAATCAAATCAGAGAGTTTTATTTCCCTGATACAGATTTAACTGTAGTTGAAAAATCTAAAGATGCTAAAGAGGCATTGATGATGCCTAAATGGGCAGAACGTAATACTGGTAAGACTCTTAACAGAGTTAAAGCAGTTACAGGTACTACAACCACAGCTACAGCTGCTAAACCAGCTGGTAAAAAGCTATTTAACTAAGGAGTACTATGATTATTAAATTAAATAATAAAGATATTCATGGTGCTATTAGAGGGCTTTTACAAGAGCAAAACATCATTGACAGTTATACTGACATTGAAACTATTATCACAGTAGGTAGAGGTAAAAATGCTGGTGTATCAGCAGAAGTAACTATTTTAGATAAAAGTACTGACAGTGCTATGCCTAAAGAAGATACAATAGCACCAGCTAATACGCTCTTTGATAATGACGAAGTTGATCAAGAATCTTAAAATAATAGGTGCTACTATAGGATTTTCAATCCTAGTAGTAGCACTATTAGGTGTAAGCATAATTGCTATACCAGTTCTTGCTGTTTGTTTTGTTGTATTTGTAACTTATCTAGTGGTACGAGTTCTTAATGAAGATGTTGATATAAATGACGATTAAAATCCTCTACCCATTAGTATCTCTAATCCAGGTGGTATAATTACTTGTTCAAAGTTATTTTCAATACCACCGTAAGTAGGCATAAGATTACCTGTAAAAATACTAGATTCTAAAATAGTTTCAATATCTAAATCAAAGAATCCATTCCCTAAAAATAGTAATGCTGCATTTAATGGTTTTTCTCTCATTAGATTAAAACCTGCACGTTGAATACGCACCCAGTATTTAACAAACATTATTACTCCCATATCATTTGTATAAGCTAAGTACCTATTAAGAGGTTGATCATAGTTAACAAATGTTTCAATCATAGTCTTATATGCTTGATCAGCAGATTTACCAGCTACTTCTGTTTGGTATTTATATAAAGCATATCGAGCAATAAAATCACTTATTTGTAAAAAGTGCGTAGCTTCTTTAAATATTTTTGTTTTTTCACCTAAATAAGCCATATTGGCTATGTCTAATGCTCTTCCTTTAATCAATTTACCACCTTTTGTTCTTTTTAGCTTAGTAAAGAGTTTATTTCTATATGTAAATTCATCTTCATTGATATCTTCAGTGATAGAATTAAATAAACCTTGTGTAACAAATGGTGCTACTTTATTTTGATTCATATCAGCTACTAATATAGCTCTTCTACTTTTTATTGCAGCTTTATTAGCTAATTCAGGGTTTGCTTTAATTCTAAAATCTAAATCTTTAAGTTTTTCTGCATTAGCTCTATAATCACTAAGTTCTATAGCTGCTTCTCTCCAATATTTCATAATATAAGGAAGAGGTACACCATACATCCATGATGTAATACCATTACTTAAAAAGTTAATTGTTGGTACTATTGGTGTTCTTACAACAATATTTACTTTAGCAATTGCTATCCACTCTTTCCAAAACTTTTCAGATACTTTAGAATATCTTTTATATTTATCATTTTTTTGTAAAACAGATATATTAGCTATTGAAGGATTTTGATAACCAAATACCATATCTAATAACTTTCTTTCTACCAAAAATTCCTCTTTTCCTGTATCTTTATTTATTCTTGAATGATATAACACATCTTGTTTCATATCCTTAGGCAAAGGTCTAAAATATTCATCTTCGTAAAGATTATCTAAAATGTTTACAAATTTATTCGGTTTTTTTGAATAATTCTCTTTACCGTGTTTATATAATAATTCAACGGTATC
>LWDU01042508.1_pt1 | contig 28950 bp, 22 predicted proteins | sample 727161 | NCBI WGS metagenome assembly LWDU01 (sample SAMN04566230, study PRJNA314399) | hydrothermal vent metagenome | isolation source: deep sea hydrothermal plume seawater | place: Mexico: Gulf of California, Guaymas Basin | collected 2004-07-11
TCCTGATCACTACCTTCGATGATCGACACCAAATCTGTTGCGAGAATCCCTTCCGATCCGAACACATCATTGGAACTGCTGATCACTCCCGATTCGGCATTTTCTGGATTGGACAGATTGTGGAATGGGAAGTCCTGAGCGCTGACCATCGAGTTGAGGGGAGCGATTTCGAGAACCCCATCGAAACCCGCATTGAGTTGTTGGGTTTTTCGATGGTCTGCTCCGGCATGGTAGTGACAGGTGGCGCAGGATTGAACTCCATCCGATCCCGCCTGCATGTCCCAGAAGAGTGCCTTTCCCAGGAGGATTGCTGCATCGAGATCCGCCACGAAATCGAACAGGTTACCGGGAAGGATCACCGGCATCTGGTGCAGCGGGCCTGGCGGCTGCAGGTCCGGCTCGAGGGGCGGTGGAAACAACTGGATGGTACAGGTGGCTCCACCACCTTCGACCGATCCACCGGCGCCGATTCGCATTCCATGCACCGAGTAGACGTGGAATGAAGCAGGAGCGTCGACATCCAGATAGGAGGTCGCAGTTCCGGGGATGATGGTCAAGAGAATGGCGTCTCGACGGACCGCGATCTGATCGTAGACCTCGGTATTGGTCCAGTTCATCGCCACATCCGCCACCAGCGGACCGGAACCTCCACAGGTCAGACCGACCGGAGCAGACGGGGGCGGCGCTGGCGGTCCCTGGGCTGTCAGTACCGAAGGTACGGCGAGTAGCATGAAAATGACCATCGAGGTCAAGATGGACTGTACAGCGGTAGCGGACAGTCTGGCGACAACTGAATCGTGACCCGGTTTCGTCTGGTGTTGACCTGATAACACGGGACACCTCCTCCCACCCGTCCTCTCGGATCGGGCAATCAGGAAGGCGAGAATTTGGCTCGCCTTCATGCGATTTGACTCATCAGTTGCCGAGATGGCCCCTCCCTGATGAGCAATACTCTTCCTGTAACTCGATTGACACAGAAGTCCGGTTGGGCATACAAACGAGGAAAGTCAAAGTCGTTTGTACTGACTACTTCCGGACTTACGAACTAGACCTCGATCCTACAAGGTATAGCCCAAGACACAAACTGTCTTTCATCCGGCAACGATTACATGATTTAATTGTAAACCATTCTTTTACAAAGATTTATGACGAATCCACGGGTCAGCCCAAAAGAAAGACAGGTCGGAATTTATGCCTGATTCAGCAACAACTGAGGGACTGAAATGCCATTACGACCCTGTATACTAGTGGATCTGAGTTAGTTCTCCCCGATCTCTCCCCCGAAAGGCGATGGGCTTTGATGAGGAATCTCGTCCACACCATCTTGATCGTGCTGCTCGGGTTCATCGGCGGACGATGGAGTCCGTGCCAGGCGCAGGATCTGAGTGGATTCATCCGTGGCGACATCAATGGAGACCTTTCCATCGATCTGAGCGATCCAGTGCTGTTGCTGGAGGTCCTGTTCGGTCCCTCGCAGGGACTCGCCTGTGCAGAAGCGGCCGATCTCAACGATGACGCAGCTCTGCAACTCGATGATGTCATCGTTTCACTGGGGCTCATCTTTCTGGCAGATCCGGCCCAGTTGGCCGCTCCCTTTCCCGATTGCGGGACTGATCCGGTGGCCAACACACTTCCCTGTGACAACCCTCCCTGCGTGATCGGACCGATCGTCGCCCAGCGTCAGGTGACCCTGGCCACGGCGCGCCAGCCTCTCCCCTATCAAGATCAGTTACCCAGAAATTTTGAGCCTGGCATTACCTGGCAAACCGGCAATCTCACTGGCGTCCATCGAGCCGAAGTTCCCTTCATCTCCTATGGCCTGATGCCGGGGCAACAAATCCCCGTGGGGATGACATTGAATTCCCAGAATGGGCGACTCTCCGCTGCCGAGTTCACACCCGGAATGCACCAGTTGCAATTTTGGGGACTCGACTCCGAGGGAGGCGTGACCTTGCTCAATTGTCGCTGGGCCGCTTTCGATGCTCTCGAAACTGCGGTGATCCCCGGTCAAACGTTGAACACTGCCGGCCCGTATCCGGTGCAGGTCATCGATGGAATGACCAGCTACACCCATCAATTGATCTGGCCGACCCCTTACCCACTGTGGGGCTGTGCGGCCACTGTTCCGCCCTTCTCTTCCCAGTTGGACTTCAAGGCGCTGCAGATCTTCGTGCCCGAGGGACTGACCGAGCCGGCACCGTTGCTGGTGTTTCATCACGGCACAGGGTTCGACTGGAATGGCTACAACGGCCTGCTCGATTTCATCGCCTCCCACGGAATCATCTGCGTCTCGATCAATGATTCCTTCTCCTTCGATATCTACACCAACTGGTATTGCTGGGGGGGCCATGATGAAGCCGCTCAGGTGATGGTTCACACGCGTGGAGTGATGGAGGACCTTTCTCAACAAGCGGGAAGCATACTCGAGGGCCTGGTCGATTCGAACCGGGTCTTCTACTCGGGACATTCTCGCGGTGGAGGTGCGGCGGTTGCAGCGGCCGAGATCGACCCCGATGTGAGGGGACTGATCCTGCTCCAGCCGACCGATGCCAAGCAGGATTCCTGGATTGGCAACACCGATCGCTGGCAAACCCTGCCCGACATTCCGCTACTCTCGATTACAGCGGAGCAGGATACCGATGTGATCTACCCCTATGCCGAGCGACTACTGGAACGAATGACCGGGCCTTCCACCTCGGTCTGTATCTATGGTGGATGCCACGGCTTCTCCAGTGATGCGCAGAGTATCGGCTGCAACAATTGCCTGTGGCAGCCGGTCGCACCGCTGATCGATTCCTGCTCCTACATCGACCGATCGCTGCAGCACCAACTGACTCAACAGTGGATGTGGACCTTTCTCAAACGCCACGCGTTCGATGATCTCTCGGTGGAGGGCTTGCTTTACGGGAGTGAGTCCCAGACTTCGCCCTACTTCTGTGTCGCCCATCGTCGTGACCTGTCGGGAACCCTGATCATCGATGACTTCGATCAGTTTCCTCGCAACAGCCTGGGATACCTGATCTCGTCGAGCAATACCGACCTGTTTACCCAGGGGGCCTGCTATGACTGGCCATTTCCGCTCCCCCAACCACTGCCCCAGATCACCAATCTGGTGATCATCCTGCCGCTCGCGAGCACTTCCATCTTGTCGATGCCCTTGGGATCGACTGGATCTCTACTCGATGTGGGCCCTCGCAAGGAACTCCAGTTCAGGATCAAGAACCATGATGTCCACGGAGCACTCGATAACTCTGGCTGGCAGTTCGACGGCACCCTGTCCCTCTCCGATGGCTCAGGAGTCACTGCCAGCGTCGACCTGGGACCGTTCCTGCCGCAGACGACGCTCCACCCTGAGCCTTCCCCGGTCGGATTACAGGTGCCCCTCAAGTACCAGAGGTTCCTCCAGGTGGCGATCCCGCTGGAAAAGTTTCTGGAGGATCAGCCGCTGCTCGATACCAGTCAGTTGATGCAGTTGATGTGGCAACTGAATACGGTGGGATCCACCAATGTCGATATCCGCCTGGGACTCGACGACATCCTGTTCCGCTAGAAGTGTGATGGAAGCTACCGTGGCTCACGCAATTACCGATACAACTGCGGATATGCCGTGACCGATACGGTGACCTATAAAGTGGCAGCACAGATGAGGGGCCCCGATCGCACCAGCGCCAAAGGGGCGCTCTGGTGCTCGATCTACCACCCAACTCGATCTACCCGGAGTGCGATCTACCACAGAGTGCGATCTACCACCCGGCGCGATCTTTTCTCAGGGGCAGCCTCCCGGATTGGGGAAGGGCGCCGGTGGCGGCGATCCAGCGGCAAACAGGTACTCGACCAGGTAGATCACATCGGCCACATCAATCTGGCCCGAATCATTGACGTCTCCGCGATCTTGCGGATCGGGGGTCGGGCCGCCACTGAAGAGGTAGATCAACAGGGTCACCGCATCGGAGAGATCGATGGTGCCGTCGTCGTTGAGCTCACCTCGGACCCAGGGAGTGCACTGACATTCGTCGGGAGTTCCATCGTTATTGGAGTCCTGACTGGTGCCACTGGCGATATCCTGATCGTCTGCGACGCCATTACCGTTACAGTCGTTGCAGAACAGTTCACCCACCACCAGGTCATCGATGGCAGCCTCGACGATCGAAGCTGCGGCCACATCCTCGGCCCGGAAACGGAGCCGCACCGTGGCGGACAACGCAACAAAATCCTCGACCTGGAACTGATGTTGAAACCAACCGCCAGAAGTGAAGTTGCCGGTCGGGCCGATCACTTCCACCGAGGTCCATGTAGTGCCTCCGTTGGCACTGATATCGACGCGGAAAGTATCGGTTCCCGGGCCGGCTCCACTGTTGTTGGAGAACCAGCGCCAGTAACTGATGATCGGACTGGTGGCTGCGGAAAGATCGTAATTGGGTGAGATCAGCGTGGTCACCCCACCGTCGACATCATTCTCTCCGAGAGACCCACCGACACTGCCCTGGCCTGTGACCCAGCAGTTGGTGCCGACCACCGAATGATCTGCGGAAGGCTGCGCATCGGTGCCGATCGGCGCCACCCGCGTCCAGATCCCGGTGGTGGCATTATCGCCAGCCGCCCCGACGGTCCAGCCTGGATCCTGTTCCATGTCGTCAGACAGCAGCGTGTCGACCCCCAGCATCGCAGGTGCACTGTAATAGGAGACCGGTGCCGCTGGCGGGTCGGTGGTGGCTCCACCACCGATCACACTGGCTTCGACATACCATTGCACATCGGTACCACAATCAAAGGCGGGGAAGAGCGCGAGGTACTCGACACTGCCAGGGGCCACCTGATTCATCAGGCTCGACATCCAGCCGCTGCCACTGTTGAACCACAGCGTCGTGCTCTGGGTATCGATCACGAAGCCCGATCCCGGGACGATCTGAACCGTCAAACTGTCGCCAAAGGGATTGAACTGGTCCGGTAACCCTGCGGGGTAGGAGAAGGTCAAAGGAGTCGCCCCCACCGACCAGACGAACAGACCTCGCTCGAGGTCACTGCCGATGATGGTGCCGCTGGGGAAGTAGGGATAAACGCTCCACAGACCGTTGAAGTTACTGTTGTCATCGGCGGGGTAGGTGTCGAAGTAGGCGACCTCGGTCATGTTGAGAGGGTTCGATCCATCGAGGATACGAAGTCCACTGCGATAATTCGCCTCGTAGACCAGATTATCGACGGTGTAGATGTTGTGGCCGATGGCACTGTTACCGTTGGTGTATTCATCCATCAGGATCGGATTGGTCAGATCGGAAACATCGATCACGAAGGTCTTGGTCGGAACCCCTGGCCCCTCGTCCAGTTCATCTCCGAGGTAGAAGTGCTGCTGATCGGGCGACAACCAGCCCTGGTGGCTGTAGGCCCCACCCGGATAGATCAACTGTCCCAGCAGTATGACGTTGGCCTTGTTGGTGATATCGAGGATATCGAAACTCACCGGGCCATTGCCGGTACAGAGGAACGCCACCTGGCTGCCGGCGAAGGGACCCGCCTGCATCTCGACGATCTGAGCATCATGCACATATCGATCGGTCCAACTGCCCTCGAACACCGGAGTGCCTGGATTGTTGAGGTTGTAAAAGCGCAATCCGTTGCCGCCACCACCACATCGGTACAGGTAACCCGAATCGGTATCGATGGCGACATTGTGCGAGGAGAGTCCTCCCCCGGTGGTGATGGTGTTGGTCAGTGAGAAATTGCCGTTATCCACATCGGAAAGGTCGATGACCTGGATCCCACCACCCCCTTCTGAAACCGCGTAGGCAAAATTCTGATAGGTCTTCACATCGCGCCAGAGACTGTTGGGACCGGCGATGGTTCCGAGAATGGTGGGGTTTCCTGGATTGGTGACCTCGACCACGGTAGTACCACTGGAATGTGCCATCAGTGCATACTCACGCCCGCTGGGAGAAGTGTAGCCCCAGCAATCATTGCCGTTGGAGATGCCTGATTGCATCTCGGGCAGCGGGATCCACGCCTCCAGATTGATTCCATCCGATGGGAACCCGCCGACTGGACCGAACGGCTGTGGCCCTGGCAGTGCGCTGCGATATCCAGGCCCGGTGTAGGGAGGCTGGCGATCCCTCGCCTTGGGGTCGTTATCGTGACCGATTGCGATCAATCCACCAAAGATGGTGCAGGTGACACAAACGATCAGCAGCCAGTGAGTTCTGAATGAGGTGGACATGGAAGCCTCCGTGAATAGTCGCCCCCGGAAGGGCACTCGAGATGAGTAACTAGTGGGACCTTGACGGTATCCATCCATTATATGCCCTGAGAACCACCTCTCACACCCTAGTCATCAGGAGTCGGGGAGGAATCCACGGCGGACAGACTTTCGAGAAAGTGGATCAAATCGTCCTCTTCTTGCCGGGTCATGCGGATGCGGGTCAACATCGTCTCTCCCTGGTGAGAATGACCCGCTCCGGTCGGCCGAGCTCCTTGCCGCCAGGTGTAGAAACGGATCACCGAGCGCAGGTCCGCCATCCCTCCGTCGTGAAAATAGGGTGCCGTCCCGACCAGATATCTGAGGGAAGAGGTGCGGAATGCCCCCCACAGCGCTGCATCTCGCTGGAGCCGCTCGGTTCTCGAAGCACGGTCCCCTTGTCGATCGTCCGAGTATTCGCCGCCACTTCGAAACGGATGAGCCCGTAATTCCTGGATCCCGCCGTATCGACCCGCATCTCGAGCGGTGCGTCCACTGGTGAGAATTCCCGTGTCATGGAATTCTCCGTCCGACAACATCGGACCCCCGTGACAGCGGATGCACTGCGCCTTGCCGAGGAACAGCAGCAATCCCCTCCGTGCAGAGCTGGGATATTCAGCGGCCACCTGGGCGTCGCTGGTTGCCAGTGCTGCCAGATAATGATCAAAGGGAGTCGCCGGACCGCGCAGTGTTCGCTCGTAGGCGGCGATCGCCTTGCCGACGTTGGTGAAAGCTCGATTCAACTGTCGGCGACGCGCCCCCGATAACGCCTTCCAGCCGACAGTCGGTTCTCCCGCCTCGATCGCTCTCTCGGGGAGAGAGTTCAACTCGGGAAGAGCTCCAAAGATCGCCTGATATCGCTGCAACAAATCCTTCGTCGCCGCCAGATGACGCAGCACCTTCAGGCGATCGCCAGCCATCTCATCGACCTCCTCGATCGGGCCGAGAGCCTGCATCCAGAGCGAATCCCAGCGCCCATCCCATCCCCACCAGCGATGACCCGCCACACCATGGAGGGTCGGGGTGTCGCGAGCGATCTGGTTGAACCCTCGCGGATGAGTCTTGCCATCGACCAGCTGCTGATCGGGACGATGACAGGTGGCACAGGAACTCTTTCCATCTCCCGATAACCCCACATCAAAGAAGAGCAACTGACCCAGTTGCGCCGCAGCGGGATCGTCCGCAAAACGATTGGTCCGATCCTCGGGGGGAGTCTCTGCTCGGCGGAGAGAAAGCGCCAGACTGCGCAAAGGTGGATCCAGTAGTGGCCCCTGCTCCTTCTCGTCGGTAACCGCAGGAGCGGGAGTGGGCTCCGACTGCGGAGGATCCTGGAGGACGGACAACGCCAGCAGCGACAGCAACAGCATCACCATCATCGAATCTCCACCCAGCCTCTGGCACGTTCCAGATGGGGCCCGTCGATGATATCTACCGTCAGTAACCAGCGCCCTCCCATGTGGAATCGAACCCCTGCAGCAGCGAATCCTCCCGCCGGACGACGGATCGTCTCGACCGGCACCGCCAACCCGTGGGCGTGTTGCGGCATGCCGCCATCGAACACCACCTCGACCGCTTCGGAGATGGGTTTCCCGTCCTTGAACACGGTACCGTGGGCGGTGAACTCCTGATTGAGCGGCGCCGGATCGGGGATGTAGAGCATCACCTCGTACGACCCATCGGCGCTGATCCACGATTCCCACCCGGGACCCTGAGGTACCACTGCAGCGGGTGGAGCCTGGCATCCGACGAAAAACAGCAGCATCGCCAGTCCGCTCAGCAAGGAGAAGATCACCAGGCCCAGGATGATGCAGCCGGGGCTCTCCGATGTTTCCGAATTGTCACTGTCGAATTCAGTCATCTCTGCTCCTGTAGTTTCTTCTGCTGCAATTTTAACTGACGCATCCGGACCCCGCCATCGGGGAGGTACGGTTCACTTCCGAAGTGGCGCAGCGCACCGTTCTGGTCGATCACCACTCCACGATGATTACCATGATCGAGCACCCAGACCGAACCATCCTCATCGACACGGACCGCACGCGGCCGAAACAACTGGCGCTCGCCGGTTCCAGCGCCACCGAGAATCGTCTGCGCTTCTCCTCCTCCGGGTGGGATTCTCAGCAACGAATGATTGGCTCCATTGGTATACCAGATGGAACCATCGGGGTGACGGTCGACTCCGACCGGCATCCGACAGTCGCCATCGATCACCTCCGGTTGCGGCTGTCCCTGTTCAAATCTCAGCAATGATCCACCGATGGCATCCGCCACCAGGAATCCACTTCCATCCGCCGAGATGGCGGTCGCTTCCTGCAACAGTCCGGCAGCCTCGAATTGACCGACCGGGCGAAATCGCCGATCGAGAAGCAGGATCCTCTGGTTGGCATCATCGGCGACTGCAATGATGCCACCCTCGCCACAGGCCAGCGCCGCCAGTCGAGGCGGCACAGAAGATTGCCATGGAGAATGTTGTTGAACCAACCGGGCCATGTCGACGCTACGCACCAGTTGCACCAGGGCGGGCTCCCGACGCAACGGCGGTTGTTGCTTCCAGGCGACCTGAAACATCTGGAGTCGTTGATTTCCGCGATCCGCCACCACCCAGCGCGACGGATCATTCCCCGGCAAGAAATCGACCCCCATCGGGGTCCGGAACCGAGCCGGAGCCGCTCCCGGGCCGCCGACATCATCCAGTTCGAAGGGGATCTCCAGATCCCTCACCAGCAGCGAGACCCGCTCCGAATCCGGTTCCGAGACGACCAGCAGCCGCCCGCCAGGCTGAATCGCCCAGTAATGTCCGTAGTGAGAGACCAGGTCGACGCGCTGCCACAGTTCTGCGGCGGCCACCGGCACCTCAGGATCCCTCACCCCGAACAGTTGCACCCTACGCTCGCTCGGTTCGATGACTGCAACGACCGCCGCCTGCTCGTCATAGGCCACTGCGGTCGGATAGTGCAATCGTCCCATCGCTTCTCGAGGGAGCATCGAGTGAATCCCGAACTGATGCATCGAGAAGCCACGACCGTTGAAGAACTGCACCCGGTGATTATCACGATCACTGACCCAGAGGAACTGATCCTCGACCGCGCACAACCCCATCGGTGAGGCGAGTAATCCGGGAGCCGCTCCATGGTCGCCGATCCCTTGCTGCGGATCCGGTTGTTGCGAACGAGGATCGAATCGGATCAGCCGGTGCCAGCCACGATCACTGACCCAGATGTGGTCTCCGACCGAGCAGACCCCGGTCGGTTCGATGAACCCGCTCCAACTCTGTTGCACATTTCCATCGAGGTCGAGGTGGTGCAACTGTCCGTGAAGCAAGTCGGTGACCAACCAGCCCACTCCACCAGGAGCCCTCGACAGTGCTCCCGCTTGCCACCTTCCCTCGGGGCCCGGCAACATCCGCACCAGTTTTCCCTGGCGATCGATCTCACCGACCTGACCGGCACGATCGATGATGATGAAGTGTCCTCTGCGGAGTGGTTGTATCCCTCTTGGACTGGGAAACAAATCGGGCAAGGGCCACGAGTCATCTTCGAGTACTCCAGCCGAAGAGAGCAAGCGCAAGCGTGCCGGACGTTGGGTCAGTAGTGCGAAGCCCCCCGACTCCAGCGCACAGATCGCCGCCGGTAGTGCCGGCGCCAGTGAACGGGACAACAATGGAAAACCGACCGTGAGATGGGTTTCGAGGTCGCTGACGAGGTCACTTGTGGGTTCTGCTGTGGCTGGAGCGGAGGGAATGGCGTTCAGCCCAGGCCACAGAAACAGCATCCATAACAAATTCATCGCTCTCCTTCTGCAGATAGCATCGCTATCTTCGGCTCCAGCGGCAAGCGTCCACTCGATCTTCTCGGTCGCTGCGATTATCCTGAGGGTTGGATAAGGAGGATCGATGGAAGCTCCGGATCAAACCAGAGGACTGAACTGGCGTGTCGGGCGCTGGATTTCGTGGACCGAAATCGAAATCTCACAGCAAACTCGCGGTGGCCCGGGAGGCCAGCATGCCAATCGATCCGCCACTGCGATCGACCTGCGCTGGACACCCTCCGCATCTCACGCATTTTCGCCCGATGAGCTGGAGCAACTGGCGGCGAGGATTGCCCATCGTATCGACGGCCACGGCAAGATACGGATCCTCGCCAGCGAGGAGCGCTCCGCCACGAGGAACCGAGATATTGCCCTGCAACGACTCGCCGAACTGATCCGCGAGGCTCTCAAACCGAGACGCTCGAGGAGGGCGACCCAGCCGACTCGTAACAGTCAGGAGAAGCGGCTGGTCGACAAGAAGAACCGCTCACGGCGAAAGCAGGAACGAGGTCGCGACTTCAGCGATGAGATCTGAACTTCTTCTCCATGTCCGCCAGCCGGGGCCATCGAAAAAGGGGCCCCGGGTTTCCCCGACGCCCCTCATGATCTATGGGGTGAGAGGAGGGGCTCGAACCCTCGACCTCCGGCACCACAAGCCGGCGCTCTAACCAACTGAGCTACACCCACCACTGATTTCACATTCTCGAATCGATCCGGCGGCCGGAATCGACTCCGAAGCATAGAATGTTGGCGAAGTTGTGGGTGGGTGTCAAGGAGACCGGGTATTCCCCTGCCAACAGATCTGCAACAGGACCCCCGATTCTCCACCGAATTCGAGGTTTGCCGTCAGCAAGAAGCGCAGACAGTGGCAGCGAAAGGGTGAAAGGGTGTCGAGACCGACCGTGGCACGGATTCCTCCCAGATTCGAGTTTCGTGAGGTGCCTTCTCTTGCCCAATCGAAGCGGGTCCAGGGCAGCACTTCAAGGTAGGGACGGTAGGCCTGGTCTGAAGTCGGCATGATCTGACCATATCGATCAGGATCCCTCGAATCGGTCGACTGCAGGTCGATGGTCGCCCCGATCAAGGAACTGTCGAGAAGAGGATCGTCCAGCCCCAGGTCGAATCCTCCGAAGGAACTGAGAGTTTCGCTGTGGTGCGACTGACCCGTGCGATAGTGGCTGCCACTGATCTGGGCCAGTTCGGTGCCGTACCCTCCGACACCGTACTCCGGGTCGTTGAGCAGATGTTCTCGCAGGACCCCACGGACCGTTTCCGCGAGCACCTCTGAACTGATGTAAGACTCCCATTGGAGGCTGGAGTCGACGGCGATGGAGCCGAAGAGGGACGGATGACGATCCCCCTGACCGATCGACCACTCTGTGCCCGGGACCAGTGACCTCGCCCACTCCCCATCTTCCTGGATCTCCAGTAGCGACAGAGGGGATGCCACGAAGACACTCTCGGAAGGGTGGAGAGCCGTGGCCAGTAGCAGCAGGAGGGCAGTGGCTGGATTCATCGACGACCTTACTCGGGGATTCTCGTGGAGTCCCTGGGTCAGCGCGCTCGCTCCAGACCTGACTCCCCCCTGAGAGTCTGGATCGGCACGATTGGGTTATTTCTGAAGAGAATTCCGGAAATCAATGCCGGGTGTAATTGCCAGCGATGGACTCACGAATTCCGCGCGAGGTGAAAGGGCGTCATCCTGACCGATGCCTGACGGTTTCTCGCCGAGAAGACGCCGGTGGGATTGCCCTACTTGGATGGTATCGCGAGTCGCAAAAAGGGGAAGCCTGCTAGCGACCTCGACTGGCCAGGCGGACCAGTTGCTCGGCACTCTTTTCCGTCGGATGGTCGGCGACCACCTTGCGCACCCGGTCCTGAGCATCGGTGATATGAAAACCCAGTACTTGCAGTGCTCGAACGGCATCCGCCGCTGCGCCCTCGGGGACCCCGACCGTTGCAGGGGATCCGGCACTCGCCAGCAGGTCCTCTTTCTCCAGAGCACCTCGAAGATCGAGGACGATTCGTTGGGCGGTCTTCTTGCCGATCCCCTTCACTCTCTCCAGCGGAGTCGTATCCCCCTCCAGCACCGAGGTACGAAGTTGGTGCTGCTCGACATTGGAGAGAAGTGCCAGAGCACTGGCGGGACCGACCCCAGACACCTGGCAGATTCGGTCGAAGAAATCACGCTCTTCCGGATGAGAAAAGCCAAACATCACCAGTTGTTCGTCGCGGATTCGATGAGAGATGAACAGCCGTGCAGTGGCTCCATCCTTCAATTTTCTCAGGGTACCCGAGGGTGCACGAAGTCGATGGCCGACTCCCCCTACCTCGAGCACAGTGTGACCTTCAGAGATCTGAACCACTTCGCCAGTGAGGTACTCGTACACTCGCCCCCTCTAGCCGTTTGCCAGGTTCAACCCGCGATCGGAAAGCTTCCGCTTCACCTCATTGAGCGAGGTCACGCCGAAGTTCTTCTGGCTGACCAGTTCGAGTTCATTTCGCTGCATCAAGTCTGAGATCGTCTCGATTCCGAGACGGTCCATGCAACGCTGACTTCGGCTGGAAAGTTCGAGCAAGCTGACCGGTTCTCCCAGGAGAGAAGCGGCTTCACCATCGATCGAGAGCATGAAGGTCTCGTCACTGCGAGTCCCTTCGCCGAGGCGCAACTTCTTCTGGTTCAAGATCTTCCGGATCTCTTGCAGGCTGGTCTCTCCAAAATTCTTGTAGGAGAGCAATTCTGGCTCACTCTTGCTGACCAGGTCTCCTAGAGTGTGAATCCCCATCTTCTGCAGGCAGTTGCGACTTCTCACCGAAAGTTCGAACTCGGTGACAGGAATCTGCAAGACCTGCTGCTTGCGGACGTTGTCCTTATCCTTGTCGCGGTCGTAGTACATCGATTGCGAAGCACTGGCATCCCGCAGATAAAGACGAGCCCGTGCATGATCCGGGTTGGAGAGAAGGACCATCCTGTAACAGGTAATCGCTTCTTCGAATCGTTCGGCATCCTCATACAGCACGCCCAGGTTGATCATCGCGTGGGCGTAAAGGGGAGTGCTCCGCTGGCACATGCGATAGGCCTCGATCGCCTTCTCTTCATCTCCGTAGAGGGAGTGCATGTATCCGAGACGGAAAAGGAATCGGGTCTCATCTGGATTTCCTTCAGCGGCAGTGCTGTAGGATTCCAGTGCATCCTGGTAGTCACCTTCATGCTGGTGGAGCAAACCGTTGAGGTAACTAATTCTCGGTTGATCATCCTGGACCTGCAAACTCCCGAGCAGAGTTTTCGCCTCTTCGATCTTGTCCTCGAGGATCAACGCCTCGCAGAGCAGCATCCCGACTCGCGGCTCTCCTGCTCCGCAGTTCTTCCAGCCTGCCTCGAGAACCTTCAGCGCCTTCTTCGACGAGCCTTCCTCGAGCAACAGTTTGCCGAGCAAGTGCATGCAGAGAATATTATCCTTGCACCCGAACAGGGTTTCACGAGCTTCCTCACGCCGACCGAGAAGATCCAGCACCACTCCTCGGCGGAACGGGTCTGTGACATCATCGAGGATCACCTCGAGTTCATCGATGGCCTCCCTTCGGGAGGTCACCCCTTGTCGTGTCTCATGGTAAAAATCGACCGAGGTCTCCCTCGTCAAGACCAGATCACGCAAGGAAATTTCGCTCATCGCATCCAAGAATGCCTCCTCGATGGAAGATGTCAGGCGTTAAATTCCGTGTTCCCGGGGCTACGGAGTGGATCCGATACAGGTCCCCTGGATCTACGGAAGTGAGTCCAGGATCATAAGAAAGGTACAGGAGACAGTCAACACGAACAGGTTGGGGATCTCGATCTGGCTCTCCTTGCAGCGCTGCCAGATCGAGGAGACCATGGCGCCAGAGACCTCTCGCCCCCCACAGGAGCGGGGAAATCAGGATTATGGCCGCTGTGACGGTCCTATTCCATAGCCACAGCATCACCTCGATGGATTCACCGGCGGTGAAGAAAGGGACCAGAAACGAGATGAGCCAGGGACTCAATCCAGCGCAGCAGAGCGCAGTCACGGCCCACCTCGGCCCCTTGGCCATCATCGCCGGCCCCGGCAGCGGGAAGACCCGGGTGATGACTCACCGCGTCGCAGAACTGGTCCACTCGGGGGTGACCCCGGGATCGATCCTGGCGATCACCTTCACCAACAAGGCCGCCGACGAGATGCTGCGACGTACGCAGAAGTTGCTCGATCCACAGCGTCCTTCCCGGCTACCGACGTCCGGGTTCCTCGGCCCTTCCTCTCTCGATCTCGACGATGGCACCCCGGTCCTCCGCACATTTCACTCCTTCTGTGCTCGTTTACTGAGGCGCCACCTGCACCGAATCGAACCCTACTCTGGCCGATACTCCATCTACGACAGTTCCGATCAACTACAACTGGTCAGCGTGATCCTCAAGGAGTTACAACTCGACAAGACCTCCTTCCCCCCCCGCAACTCTCTCTCCCGTATCAGTCACTGGAAGAGTCACATGACCTCGCCCGAACTGGCGGGAGAAGAATCATCGACCTTTCATGAACAACAACTGGTACGCATCTTCCATCGCTATCAGGAACTTCTGGAAGAGCGAGACGCGGTTGATTTCGACGATTTGCTGCTGCTGGTGGTTCGATTACTGCAAGAGCATCCAGATGTTCTCGATCATCTGAGGAATCGTTTCCAGTTCGTGATGATCGATGAGTTCCAGGACACCAATCTCCCGCAGTACATGATCGCCAAACTACTTTCGCAGCAGCACAGGAACCTGTGCGTCACCGGGGATCCCGATCAATCGATCTACTCGTGGAGGGGTGCCAGTCCCGACAACTTCCGCCGCTTCAAGGAGGATTTTCCGGAGCACTCCTTCATCACTCTCGATCAAAACTATCGCTCCACTCCACAGATCCTGGAAGTTGCTGGCCGTCTCGCTGGAACCGAGTTTGGCGAGCGAAAACTATTCACCGAGAACGCAGATGGAGCCGAGGTCAGGGTTCAGCAATTACGAGACGAACGAAGTGAGGCCGCGAGAATCGCAGACCATGTCGAAACCTGGATGGAAGAGGGCTGCTCGGCTTCCGAGATCGCCGTGCTGTACCGGGTCAACTCACTTTCGCGAACCCTCGAAGAGGAATTCGTTCGTCGCCGGATCCTCTACGCAGTAATTGGCGGGATGTCCTTCTACGAGCGCAAGGAGGTCAAAGACATCCTCGCCTATCTACGAGCGGCTCGCTCTTCAAGAGACGATATTGCACTGCTCAGGATCATCAATATCCCGGCACGCGGCATCGGCAAGGTCAGCATCGAGCGCTTTCAAGATGGCGCCAGGGATGCGAATAGAAACCTCGGTGAACACCTGCGAGAGGAGAGCGACTTCGCCTCCATCCGTGGCAAGGCTCGCAAGGGTCTCGAACAGTTCAAGGATGTCATCCAGCAACTTTCTACAAACCTCGACGCGCCCCTTCCCGATCAGGTGAAACTCGCCATCGAGACGAGCGGCTACCTCACCTTCCTCAAGAAGGCAGAACCTGAATCGTGGCCCGAAAGGGAACGAAACCTCGAGGAACTGGTCGCTGCGGCTGCCGAGACGGAAGAGATTCTCGCCAGCGTCGCTGCCAGTGCGTCCGATGATCCGGAGTTTCAAGAGATCGATCCGCTCTCGCTATTTCTCGAGCGGATCGCGCTGGTCACCGACGCAGAGATGCGAGAGGAAGAAGAGGGCCAGGTTTCGCTGATGACCTTACATGGGGCCAAGGGACTCGAATTTGATCGTGTCATCATCGCCGGAGCGGAGGAGACTCTGATTCCTCACGCTCGACAGGGAGAAGTGGTGCATGTGGAGGAAGAGCGGAGACTCCTCTATGTCGGCGTCACCCGTGCTCGCAAGGAACTGTGCATCACCCACACCAGCTGGCGAAGGCGCTTTCAAGAGCGGGAGCCGAGAATGCCATCCTCCTTCTTCAGCGAACTGGAAGGGACCTCGATCGTCTTCGAACGCAACGCAGTCCCGGCCTATTCCAGTGGTGGCTGGGGTCAAAACAGCAGTGGATTGGATCCCTCGGAGTCGATCGAGGATGAGGATGATGGCCTCCATCCGGGGGCCTGGATCCGTCATGAGATCCTCGGGCGAGGGGTCATCGTCAAATCCCAGGGACACGGTGCATCCAAGCGAATCTCGGTCCGCTTCGAACAAGGAGGAGAGAAACAGTTGGTGGTCGCCTATGCTCCGGTGACACCGATCGCCCCACCCGATGAAGAATGGGAGCCGTGTTGATCTCTCGCATGAGTACACGAAAGTGGCTGAAGCAATGCCTCGTCATCTTGCTGATCCTGTCGATGACGGGGGATCAGCGCGGCGATGCCCATGAACTGGCGGAGGGGGTCGGGACCCAGACCACCTTCACGATTCGCGATGGACAGGTGATCATCCTGTTCAACCTGGGTTGGAGCGTTCCGGCCGGATTTCCATTACTCGCCGACCTCGACTCCGATGGCGATGATCGTGTGGAAGAGGAGGAGTGGCGCCCCTACCTGAAGACTCGAATTGAATCTCTCCTGCCGCAACTGGATCTCCGCATCAATGGCCAGCATATTCAACTCGAACTGGATCTGATCGAACATGCGGGACTGGAGGGCTCGGTGCGAGCTCGCCCCTTCGACGCCTACTTCACCCTCCATGGTCCACTGCCGCCATCGCTGCCACAGGATAGTCGCTGGGGCGGCGGTTACTGGCTGCACTGGCAAGACAACAGTTATCGTGAGCAAACTTCGAGTCAGTACTCGTGGATTCCCATCGAGGATCATGATCCCGACCTGTCCTTCCTCATCCTGCAACCGGATCCATCCCTCTTCGAGGACCAGGGTGCCTTCATCCGTACTCCCGGCCGCAACACGATCCTCTACTTCTATTCCGAAGCGACCACCTTTGACCCCTTCACCGATACCGCTCCAACCGCCGCACAACTGGCCAGCCTGCTGCCGACTGAAGCAGCGCCGTCCAATCGACCTCCTCGACCGACTGGAGAGGCGGCCCAGTCGCCGCGAAAATTTCCCTCGCAGACTGACCCCTCCCCTGAGGAAGTGAGTGAAGAGGAGCAGATCGGCGGACTGGTGGAGACCATCGTGCTGGGGAAAGCACCGCTCTGGGAGGTCGTGCTGGCACTGTTACTGGCGATCCTCTACGGCGCCGGTCATGCCATCGGGCCCGGCCATGGCAAGACGATGGTGGCGGCCTACCTGGTCGGCACCCGCGGTCGAATTCGCGATGCGGTGGTGCTCGGTCTGGTGGTCACCTTTGCCCACACCATCAGCATCTTCCTGCTGGGGCTGCTGTTGCTCGGGCTGATCGAAGCCAGTACCGACAAGGCCACTTCAGCGACCTTTCAGAACTGGATCACCACCGTCTTCAGTTTCGGATCGGGCGCCCTGCTGGCGACCTTCGGGCTGATTCTGGCCCGACGACGCTGGCGAGCGAGCCGCAAAGATGATCACTCGCATGATCACTCGCACGATCACTCGCACGATCACTCGCATGGACATGAGGGTGGGCATTCTCATCTGCCTGCGGACTGGGCCCAGGATGGCGAGGTTCGATTCCGTGATCTGGTGACACTCGGATTCAGCGGCGGAATCGTGCCGTGCCCGGCGGGATTCACCATCATGCTGGTCGCCGCTCACTTCCAGGCGCTGTGGCTGGGACTGATCGTGCTCGGTTTCTTCAGTCTCGGACTGGGATTGATGCTGATCGGAATCGGCTGCGTACTGGTGCTGGGCAAGGAACGAATTCTCAATCGAGTGGGTGCCCCGTTGAAGTCGCGGTTCTTGCAACTGGCGCCGGTCTTCTCGGCGCTGCTGGTGAGTTTGATCGGAGTCTGGTTTTGCGTCGATAGTTTGACCCAAGGACGAGAACCGATCGCCCAGATGCTGCGGGCTCTGGCGAGTTACCTCGACGGTTAGTGGGCGACGGTAATCCCCAACGCCTCGAACATCGCTCGAGCCTTGTCGAGCAACTCGGCACGCTCCGCCTGCGGCTTCGAGTCCCATGTCACCGCACCACCGAAGGGAATCAGAGCGCGCTTCCCACGGAGCAGAGCAGAGCGAATCGCGATGCTCAGTTCGAGATCTCCGGTCGGGGCCAGCCAACCGATGGAACCGGTGTAGATGGAGCGAGGCCACGGCTCCAACTGGCGGATCCGCTCCATCGCGGCCAGTTTCGGAGCCCCGGTGATGGATCCTCCAGGAAAAGTCGCGCGCAGGATCTCGCCGGGACTCGGATCCCCTCTCAGTTCACCGGTCACCGTCGCCACCGTATGCAACACCGAGGCGTACCGTTCGACCTGCGCAGGATGCACCACCTCGACCGTGCCCGGCTGGCAGATGCGTCCCAGATCGTTTCTCTCCAGGTCGACGATCATCGCCAGTTCCGCTCGTTCCTTCGGATCCGCCAGCAACGCGGTTTCCGCTCGTCGATCTTCAGCTCCATCTCGGCCTCTGGCGATGGTCCCCTTGATGGGACGCGTGCCGATGCGTCTGCCCCTTCTCGAGAGAAATTGTTCCGGGGAAGCGGACACCACCGAGAAGGGATCGCCCTGGATCATCGCTCCGTAGGGCACCGGTTGTGCCTCACGCCAGAGCCGATGGAGGGCGACCGGCGAGGGGACCGGATCGACGATCCAGCCACGAGCCAGATTGACCTCGTATACTTCTCCAAGGCCGATTCCATGACGAATCTCCGTCACAGCATCGAGGTATTGAGCATCGGTGAGAGAGGATTCGACGATTCTCACCGGTGACGACGAGATCGAGTCGCTGGGATCGCTGGAGGTGCTACCCGAGCGGCGCCACCACCGTCGATCCTGCCACCCCGCTCGACCTCGATGAACCGACCAGCCTTGCTGCTCGATGGCATCGATCAGCACCACCTCGTCGTACAGTTGCCAGCAGAGGTCGGGGACCCCATCGAGCAAGGAACCGATGGCTCCTGTGGGGGTCTGCCGTGGCGACAATCCAACAAAACGATCGGCCGCCTCATAACCGATCCAGCCGACCGCACCGCCGACGAAGGGGAGCGAGTCGACCTCTGCAGGGTCCTTCGTGGCCCACTGTTTCCACCACCGATCCAGTTGCTCGAGTGGATCTCCACGACCGGAATCGATCACCCCGTCGCCAGTGCGGACCTGCCACCGATCTCGACTCGCCTCGAAGGAGCCGATCGGATCGACCCCGGCGATGTGCCAGCGGCCCGTTCCGGCCACATCGAGACCGCTCTCCAGCAAAAAGCTGGGCTGCCCCGGACCGATCGCCGCCAGCAGGCTCTCGACCTCGACAGCGCCCAAGGCCTCGATTCGAGGTGCGGCGTGGAAGGGGTGAGAAGCTACGTTTGCGCTCATCGGGCTCGATTCATCGCGAAATTGTGCTGCAGAAATTCGCTCCATCTGCCGAAAGATGAGTCATGACCGACGACCCGAGGGAGCCGCCTTGCGGCTTCGGTTCGCGCCCTTCCCCGTGGGAAGAGAAAGATAGACTTGACCAAGATCTGTACAGAAGAAAGAGACCATGATGATTCCGAACTCTCCTCTCACTCACCCCGACGAGCGATCCTTGATGGTAGTCAGCAACGATGAAGAACATTGCATCCTCTACGATGGTACCGACTTGCCGTCGCTGCTGGAGCAGTTGATGACGATGGGAAGCGATTCCCCCTCGACCCTCGACGCCGCCGCTCATATCGATGAAGAAGAACTGACCCGGGATCATTTCCGCGCCATCGTGAGGGAACTGCTCAGTCGTCGCCACGGGATTCTCAGATAAGCAGGACCCCTCTCCTGGCGGACGATCCAGGGCTACTTTTCCTATAGTTATCCACATTCTGGTCGCTGTATTTCGACTTATCCACCTGCGGTGACTGAACCATTTTGAATCAGTTGGTAGTTCTTCTTCCCATTTTTTTTCGGCCTTCGTAGGATCACTGCAGGGGAATCGCCGCCCCTTGGGATGGAAGTGGGTACGAATTCGATGGACTCGTTCCTCAAGCACCTCGAAACAGAGCGGAACCTGAGCCCGGAAACTCTCCGCGCCTACCGCAAGGACCTCGAACAACTCCGTGACTTCTTCGAGGTCAAGGATCTCGCACAGATTGCCACCAAGGAGAGCACCGAGGTCCGCCGCTGGTTGGCTCACTTCGCAGAGGTCGGATATTCGCGTAGCACTGTAGCCAGAAAACTGGCATCGATACGTGGGTACTTCCGCTTCCTCACCGGTCAAGGACAAATCGAGGGGCGCTGCGCGTTTCTCGAATTGAGTACGCCGCGGGTGCCCCGTGCGCTGCCCCACTTCCTCTCCGTTCAAGAAGTCTTGCGTCTACTCGATCAACCAGAGACCAACACGTACCGCGGGCTGCGAGATCGAGCCATCCTCGAAATCCTCTACAGCACCGGCCTCAGGGTCAGTGAACTGGTCGCTCTCGACTGGCTCCACATCGACGGTCCTGCGCGTCTGGTTCGCGCCTATGGAAAAGGACGCAAGGAGCGCATCGTTCCCATCGGCGAGCATGCGCTGACCGCTCTCTTCAGTTACCAGGAAGCAATCCCTGCACGCTGGCAACCCGAGGATGGAAACTGGAGCCCTCACCCGGTGCTGCTGAATCGCTTCGGTGATCGCATCTCCGATCGATCGATCCGCAAGATCCTCGACCGATACATCGGCAAGGCGGGCCTCGACAGTCGAACCAGTCCCCATACCCTGCGCCACTCGTATGCGACTCACCTGCTCGACCGCGGTGCCAATCTGCGGCAGGTGCAGGAATTGCTCGGCCACAAACATCTCGCCACCACCCAGGTCTACAACCACCTCAGCAGCGAGAAGATCTCCGAGCGACACCGTTCCGATCACCCTCATAGCGAGATGCCCGAGGTCGAATCCTCCCGCTGAAACGAGGCCGGAAAACAGCGGGTAGATCTGGCGGTCGCGGACTTGTTGCGAGGGACGATTGCCGCCTCGCTGTGATGTCGCTATCCTCCCCTCTTCAGGCCCATGTTCATATTCAGCGAACACCGGGCTGGCGTAGCTCAGTTGGTAGAGCACAGCTTTCGTAAAGCTGAGGTCACGGGTTCGACTCCCGTCGCCAGCTCCAATGAAACGCAAGACCTCGTGGACCAGCGGGTCCACGAGGTCCTTTTTTTATCCCTCTACTCGTCATTTTCCTGACTTCCCTGCGACTCTGTTCCCTACGATTGGGAATCATCCCTCGATCGGACCATCTCTTGGCATTACAATGGCGGAGCCCCCATTGAACGATCGTGGTCAAAGGCGACCCCGAAAGGGAACCCATGAAACTTATCAAGCAGCGGATCCCCGGGATCCTCTCTCTTCTTGCTGCATCCGGGATGATGCTCTTCTCCACCTCTCTCGACGCCCAGTGTGATCCGGGCGGAGGCCTCGGTGGCACCGGAGCGGACGTGATTGTAGGTGAGTTGACCGGCACCCAGAGCTACGGTTCAGCGGGCGGATATTACGCTTTTTCGGTGGGAACCACTTCCTGCAACATCGGCACCGAGGAACTGCTCTGGATCGCAAATACCAACCAGCACCCGGTGATCGGGCAGAACATGTTTCGGCTCAAGGATGGAGTGCTCGAACAGATCGGCATGAGCTGGCTCAAGCACGGATTCACCGCCTTGCAGGGAAACACCTGTGGATGCGGCTGCGCCTCATCGGGAACCGGCAGCCGGCTCGGAGTCGGTTGCTCCGATCCCTACGGAGCCAGTTTGAATGGCAGCCAGGGGAGCCTCGGCGCTCGCTCAGAGGTGACCGATCCGGCTCACGGTGGATTCATCTATCCGCAGAACCTCGACCCTGGCAACAGTGATCTGACCTGGCGTCGCTTGCGCGTTCACGGTAGTGACCTGGACGCGGCGACCAATGCTGGAGCGCAGTACTTCGTCGAGGGACATTATGTCACCCCCGACGATGCTGCCGCAGGCAATCATCACAATAACACCAGTTACCGACAGGTCTCCGTCTCCTCCTCCACTTCCAATCACGCCATCTCCTTTGTCGGATCGACCCAGCGGCAACAGCCGGGCATCCAGGCGTGGCAAGACAACGATCCGAGTGTGACTCTGGTCGATATCTCGGATGCTGGAGACGGACTCTTGATCCTTGGATACAAGGTCATCCAGGTCAATGCCAACCTGTGGCGCTACGAGTACGCACTCTACAACATGGACTCGACTCGCTCGGTTCGCAGCTTCTCCGTACCGCTTCTGGGTGTGATCGCCAGCGATGTCGGTTTCCGCGATGTCGAGTACCACAGTACCGAGGTCTATGACGGCACCGACTGGGCGCTGTCTACCAGTAACGGCGAAATCAACTGGTCGACTCAGACCTTTGCACAAAACCCCAACGCCAACGCACTTCGGTGGGGAACGATGTACAACTTCCGCTTCGTCACCACCTCTCCCCCGACGACTGCCAATGCGACTCTCGGGCTGTTCCAACCCGGCGCCGTGGACACGCTACTGGTGCCCACCCTCGCTCCGATGGTCGGCAACCTCGATTGCAACAATAACGGCATTCCGGATGCGGATGAAATCGCCAGCGGCGCATCTGATTGTGATGGAAATGGTTTGCTCGATGAATGCCAGGAAGACTGTGACCTCGATGGAATCGCAGATGCCTGTGAACTGATCAATGGCGCACTCGATTGTAATGGGAATTTCCTCCCTGACACCTGCGAGATCTCTTCAGGTGCAGCGGATTGCGACTTCGATGGAGTACTCGACAGCTGTGAAATTGACCTGGGCAGCGAAACGGACTGCGATCTCGACGGCACCATCGATAGTTGCCAGATCGCAGCGAATCCCGCGACAGATTGCGACGCCAACGGAGTTCTCGATATCTGTGAGGCTGCAGGAATCTTCTCCTATGTCGACAATGTCTCACCTCCGGCGCCGATCGCCGACAACTTGCCCCCGGTGATCCGCATCATCGAGGTCACCCAGGCGGGACTGGTCGACGATGTAGATGTGGCGCTGGAGTTGACTCACACCTGGATCGGCGATCTCGCCATCTCGATTGCCAATCCTTCCGGCACCAGCGTCAACTTGCACAGCCAGACGGGTGGTTCTTCCGATGACATCAATACGATCTACGACGACGATGGCAACCCCGGAACCACTGCTCCGTCCTCGCCACTGTCCGCTTTCGATGGAGCCAGCGGTCTCGGCAACTGGACCCTGACCATCTCGGACAATGCCGGTGGAGATTCAGGTTCTCTTCTGACCTGGGGACTCGACATCTCCATCGCCGGAGCGGGGATTCCAGACTGCAATGGCAATGGTATTCACGACGGCTGTGAGATCAGTGCTGCGAACGACTGCAATCTCAATGGTGTGCTCGATCAGTGCGATATCGCCAATGGGACCAGCGCCGACAATGATGGCGATGGTATTCCCGATGAATGTGGAGGGGGCGGTGCCGTCACCTACATCCGTGGCGATACCAATATCGATGGCAGCCACGATGTCAGCGATGCGGTCAACACCCTCGGCTTCCTCTTCAATGGATCACCGGTGAGTTGCCTGGCAGCCCTCGATGATAACGGGGATAACCAGGTCGACGTTTCCGATGTGGTGCATCTGATCGGCTACATGTTCGCAGGTGGACCCGAGCCAGCGGCACCGTTCCCCGGTTGTGGCCCCGATGGGCCCAGCGGGCTCGGATGTACTTCCTTCAACCTCTGCCCCTGATTCTCGGGTCAGGAGACGCCGCGGACCCCTTTCGATCGATCGGAAGGGGTCCACGGCCTGCTCGAAGTGGATCCGTTGGAGCAGGCCCGACTCGATCTGAGTCGACTCGAAGCCCACTCCGAGCCGTTCCACTTCCTCGTCCCAGCCGCCGCAAAAATGCACTTCCGCAGTCACGGATGCGCTGCGAGATCACCGGCCAATACCCTCTCAGCCGCCTCCTGCAGCGGTTATCCGGCGCCCTGCGGCCCTTATTTCCCATCCTTGTATCCAGTTCGATGAAGGGGAAAATAGTAGTTGGCTCTGAACCGACAATTTTCGATCTCTCCAGCCCTCCGGAGGAGTTATGAAGTTTCTCAATCCCGTGGTCTCTTTACTGGTCATCACCATCTGGATCACTCCGTTGCAGGCGCAGGATCCGGCCATCCTGACCAGTATCTCCAGTCCGCTGGATGACCATCACTACCTGTTGCTGGATGCCAGCGACTGGACCACTGCAGAAACTCTCGCCAACAGCTGGGGCGGCAACCTGGTGGCCGTCGCGGACCAGGCGGAGATGGATTTCATCAGCGACAACTTCAGCAACTATGGCGGTTCCGCACGGCGCTTGTGGCTGGGTCTCAACGACATCGCAGTCGAGGGAGTCTTCGAGTGGAGCAACGGCGAACCACTGATCTACAGCAACTGGAATGCCGGGGAGCCCAACAACTCCAACAACGAGGATATGGGGCACACCCTGGAGGCTTCCCCCTACCTGTGGAACGACATCAATGAAGCCACCAACACTGTTGCCACCTACGGTGTCCTCGAACTGGAGCCGTGTGGTCTCACCGCACCGGATACGCTGGTGGCGACCTCGACCGGGCCCGATATCACCCTGGATTTCACCAACAACGGTCCCTACACCGACACTTTTCAGATCTGGCGTGACGGTGTCTTCTACCAGGACATCGCCGACCCCGCTGCGACCAGCTGGACCGACAACAATCTTTGCCAGGGAGTCTACAACTATCTGATCGTGGTCTCTGACGGCGCCTGCTTCGATTTCACCGACCGAGTTGAGGTCCCTCATGGATTCGAGATCTACGGCAGTCTCGACACGCCACTGGCGATTCCCAACAGCACCCCGACGGGAGTCACCTCGGTGATCAACATCACCGACAATTACACGATTCAGGACATCGATATCGAGGTGCATATCACTCACACCTGGACTCGAGAGGTGGGGATCGACCTGACGCACCCATCGGCCACGATGGTGACCTTGAAACAGTACATCGCCGGGTCTCCCAGCGATGTGAATCACATTCACACCATCTTTGATGACCAGGGAATCCCCTTCGATGAGGACCAGATTCCACTCAACATCCGCATGCAACCTCAGGGGCCCGGCACCCTCGCCGATTTTGCCGGCTTCCCCATCGATGGAAACTGGCGCCTGATCGCGGCGGACTATTCTGGAGGCGAGTTTGGCGATCTCGAGGCATGGGCCATCCACCATCGTAGTGGCCCTCCCTGTCAGCTCACCCCTCCCATCAACTTCACCGCCGCCACCAGTGGCAACGAAGTGACTCTCAGTTGGGACCTCAACGGCAACAACTTCACCAGCATCGATGTGTATCGCGATGGACAGCTCGCTGAGACCTTGCCTGGAGGTGATCAGCAGTGGACCGATGTCCTTCCCGGCGGACCCGCTTCCTACCAGTACCAGCTTCGCTGCTGGGACGACTCGGTCACTCCCTGTTGTGTCATCGATGGAAATGCCATCTGGGCCCTGATCAATGCCATCGATCTGGTGTGGGCCGCTGAAGGGAGTAATGGTCAGATCGACTCGGCACTCGCCATCGCCGATGCGCTGGTGCTCAACGGACTCGCCCCGGCAATGATGACGGACATCCTCGGTTGTGATTGTCTACTCGATACGCCAACCCTCGAGCGGGTCTGGGTCGCCACTGGAACCTATCCAGATCACCATTGCTTGAACACTGCAGAAGGTCAGCTGCTGGCGGACTTGATCGCCAACGGCATCGATGTGTACATCGAAGGGGGCGATGTGTGGGGATTCTGTGGCCAGACCGCACTCGCGAATTATGACGGCATCGGACTGGGAGTGGTCGATGGCGATGATTCGTTACTCGACTTGATCGGTGGTTCCTATGCCACGCTCGATCTGACCGGAATGGATGCCGCATACAACCAGGACCAGGCGGCCAGCGACTGGACCGATCGGCTGGTCACCGCAGATCCCCTCACGCCGGACCTGGCGGGAGCCTCGAGCGGTTCCATCTGGGTCCAATCGGGCATCGGCTACAGCACCGGTAACTTCTACGAAACCGACGACCCATTTGGCGAGGTGATCGCGCAGTCGTGGGAATTCGGGGGCTACAGCGGCGAGCAGGGCATCCTGATGGGACTCTACCTCACTGCTCTCGGAGCCAGTAGCGGTCCACCACCGGAACTGTTCCGCCGTGGCGATGTCAACGTCGATGGCGGTGTCAACATCGCCGATGCCATCCGCCTGCTCAACGCCCTGTTCGTGCCTGGATCGCCCCAGCCCGATTGTTACGACAGCGCCGATGTCAATGACGACGGCGGAAACAACGTCGCCGATGCGGTTTACCTGCTCAACGCACTGTTTGTGCCGGGGTCGGACAATCCACCGGCGCCGGGCGCTCTCGAATGCGGCGTCGATCCGACCGATGACGCTTTTGACTGCGCCCTCTATCTGGCCTGTCCCTGATGAAAAGCGCGATGATGAACCACTACCAGCATCCGAGGAGATCCGTCGTCGGCATCCTCGCATCGCTTGTGCTGCTCTGCTGCAGCGTGACGTCCTCGGCTCAGGTGCTCCTGCACAGCGATGAGATGGCCTCGTCGGGATCGAATACCTCTCACAACATGGTTCGCGATGGCGATGGCGTACTTCACTGTGTCTCGCTCGAACGAAATACCGCCGACGAGATGACTCTGATTGTTCAGAGTTCCTCGGATGGAGGCGCCACCTGGTCGACCCAGCCGCCCAATCTCAACGACGATGACAGTGGCCTGTTCGATCCCGATCCCGCCAGCCAGTGCTCGGTGGCCATCGACGACCAGGGGATCCTTCACGTACTGTGGGGTCGATACACCTACCCGTCATACTTTCGCCAGTTTTACCGCCGCTTCGATCCCGCCACCGGCGACCGTTCCGACATCGTCGAGATCAGCACCATCACCGGTGCCCCACTCAATGCCCGCACCTCGGCGATGGACATCGTCATCGATGGCAACAACACGGTGTGGATCTCGGGCCACCACCCCTCCAGCTGGGTCGAGCACCTGCTGCGCAGTGATCAACCCTATGCCGCCGATGACTCCTTCACCGACCTGGGGGCGATCAGTCCCTCGGCCAGCGCCCAGAATACGAGACTGGCGGTCGATACGGGTGGCCGCATTCACTGTACCTTCTACCGCAACATCGGCGAGGGGCAGTACGAGCACCGGATCTACGATCCGATCGGTGCCTGGCAACTGGACTCGTTCGTGCTGGGGAACACCAACGGTACCAACGACTACTTCGGCTGGCTCTCCAGCGATGGGTTCGGAAGTGTCCACTGTGCCTATGTCGTCGACGCCGCCTCCAGCTCGCCGCTGTGGAGTTTCCGCTACCGCAGGTGGGACGAGATCAACGGCTGGAGTGACGAGACATCTCTATTCGATGCCAGCAGCGACCAGTTCACCAACATCGCCAGCTACAAGATCTTCAACATCGGCTGTGACGAGACCTCCGGCACGGTCCATGCCGTGTACCGGGATCTCGCCAACGAAGGCGCACTGGTGCTGGCACAAAAACTCGACACATCTCCAGAGTTCGAGTTCGTCGAGCAGTTGCAACCGACCACACTCGGCCAACACGCCTACATCTATCCGACCATCCGGGGCACGCTGTATCCCGCCTTCAACAACACATCCTTCGGCCTCGATATCACCTACCAGCATCGCGAAATCCCTGGAGTGCCACCCTATTCCCTGATCTATCACAACGCTTCCGCGGGAACGGTGATTCGATTCATCCGTGGGGATGGCAACGAGGACGGCAGTTTCAATGTCGCGGACATCGTGTACGGGCTCAATGCACTGTTCGTGCCAGGCGGGGTCTCTCCCAATTGCATCGAGAGTTGCGATATCAATGATGATGGTAGTTTCAACATCGCAGATATGGTCTACGGATTGAATGCACTGTTTGTGCCCGCTTCTACCCCTCCGGGTGCTCCCTACCCGACCTGCGGAGCCGATCCGCTCGGCAACGCTCTCGACTGCCCGACCACCAGCGCTGCCTGCCCCTAGCGGGCACCATCGGTATCAGTTGGCATGGTCGTAGAGCGCCTTCTTGAGTGCAGGGATGTCCTTGTAGTGATCCCAGAATCGATAGAGCACCTGGTCGCTGGCATCGATGATGAGCAGATCTCCGGGCCAGCTGGCTCGGTACTTCTTGACGATCTCCAGTTGAGCTCGACCATCGATCTTGACCCGGATGAAATCGTTGAGCAGTCCTGCGATCTCTTCATCTCGTGTCAGCAAGCGTTCGATTCGTACCGACTGATCGCATCGGTTCGCCTCGACGAAAATCAATCGAGTCTCCGAGGTCCACTGCGCTTCCTCGACTCCCTCGTCAAAATCGAGCCAGCGGATGGGAATCGGCGGCGGTTCGACTCCTGCCTGACGCAACAGACCGTCGAGCCAGGGGCGCTGATAGTCATTCGACTCGGAAGCACGGGGCAGGATCCCCTGCCAGATCACCTTGCCCGTGGCATCGAGGAAGAAGGCCGCTGGAAAGCCCTTCACTCCGTGACGCTCGAGGTTGCTGGCCTGCTCCGACAGGATGGGGAAGGTCACATGGTTCTTGTCGATGTATTTCTGGACCAGTTCCGGTTGCCTGGACGAGTAACTGAAGACGGTCAGCATCGATAAGAACTCGGGTCCCACTTCTTGCTGCCACCTGACCAGGCTGGGCAATGCCGGAGCACAACTCTCTCAGCCAGGAATCGTATAGGCGACCAGCTGCGGTTTGCCGCGCCGCAATACAGCAAGAGGTGCTGCAGCGTCAGAGAGACCCTTGGTGGCGTGGAACCAGCGATCGCCCTCCTCGAGTTTCAACTCCGGCAGTGGCTTTCCCAGCAACGAGAA
>LWDU01032602.1_pt1 | contig 28944 bp, 23 predicted proteins | sample 727161 | NCBI WGS metagenome assembly LWDU01 (sample SAMN04566230, study PRJNA314399) | hydrothermal vent metagenome | isolation source: deep sea hydrothermal plume seawater | place: Mexico: Gulf of California, Guaymas Basin | collected 2004-07-11
CGTTAGTAAGTCCGTTACCGTTAGTAAGTCCGTTACCGTTAGTAAGTCCGTTACCGTTAGTAAGTCCGTTACCGTTAGTAAGTCCGTTACCATCTTTCAAACCATTGTCTTTTTGTCGTTCCATTTGTCTCACCGCTTAAAACGTTATCAGTATATAGAAGAAACCGTATATAAAATAAATGTCGTAAAATTAAGTTATTTTTTTTTGTATTTCAATGACTTTATCTTAACTATTTTTTTTTTTAGATTTGGTTTTTGTTGCCTTTGAAGTTTTCTTTTTTGTATCCGTTTTCTTTTCAGGCTTAGAACCTTCATAATGTTCGAGAAACTCAATATCTGTAACATCAGTATTCTTTCGAATAGCTGCAACTACTCTATATTTTGCTTGGAACCAATTAACATCAAATTTAGTTCTTTCAGGTAATTTAACTTGAGCTACACCTTTTTCTATTTTCACGTCAAATTCATCATCAGCAGGATATTCCATACTGAAAAGTGCTCGAATAATATCTACTGGTTTCTTAATAATAGACTTTACAGTGTATTTGAAAACTAATTCTTTGCCAGCTAATCCAGGATTAAAATCAATTCTAACTCTTGATCCATAAACATTAGCTAAAATTGCAGGTCTTCCTTCAATATTCAATTCTTCTCCAACGAATCCTTTTGCATCTGGACATGTTCGTCTGAATTTTGATACAGACATGGTTTCTATTAATTTTGTATCTCTAGATCCATAGGCATCTTCCGGAGCGATTTTAATTTCAGTTACTTTTCCGACTTTTGCTTTTTTCAAATCATTTTCAAAACCTGGAACTAAACGTCCTTCACCAACTATAACCGTAATTGGGGCATATTTTCTATTTTCAACTAAAGCATCTTCTTTCTTTGCTACTTTCTCGAGGGTCGTATCAAATAAAATCCCATCTGTACGTCCTTCGTAATCTAGAGTTACAATGTCACCATCTTTTAGAGGCATATGTGTTGCGTAAAAGCAGGAGTATTAAGCGCTTATGTTCAACCTATAGCTCTTAACCCCCCTTAAGTTGAACATTTATGCGTTCCAAACCAGCTCGTTCAATGATATTGCCGAGAATGGTAGTGACAGGACCTGGTGTTTTAGAGCAGCTTCCAGCTATAATTGCAGAGTTAGATATTCCAGAAAGAGGATTAATTGTTTGTGATAGTAACACCCTTCAGATTGCAGGTAATCAAGTAATCGAATATTTAGAGGCAGGTGGTCACCCTATGAAAAAAATTGTGATTGAAGGGGCTAATATTGAGGAACTGGGTAGGGTTGAAGCTTATTCGGATCAAATAGACTTTCTTGTAGGATTAGGTGGAGGCAGACCTATAGATTTGGCTAAACAGGCTGGTTTCAATAAAAATATTCCATTTATTTCAATTCCTACGGCTGCATCTCATGATGGATTTGGTTCAGCTCGAGCTTCAATACGACAAGAAGGACGTAAAACTTCAATGCAAGCTATACCTCCAATAGCAGTAGTTGCTGATACTTCTATCATTTCGAAAGCCCCAAGAAGATTGCTTGGAGCTGGTGTTGGAGATATAATCAGTAACCAAACTGCAGTACTTGATTGGAAACTGTCTGAACAAAAAGCAGATTATAGTGAATATGCAGCAGCATTATCAGAGATGGCGGCTAAATTAGTTGTGGATGGAATAGATAAAGTGGCTAATGGTAGTGAAGAAGGCGTTAGATTAGTTGTTAAAGCATTAATTTCAAGCGGAGTTGCAATGTCGATTGCAGGTACTTCAAGACCGGCGAGTGGTGGTGAACATAAGTTTTCACACTGGTTAGACTTACATTGTGATAATCCTGCATTACATGGAGAACAATGTGGTTTAGGATCTATAGTTACAATGTATTTACATGGTGGAGATTGGGAAAAGATTAGAAATACCTTGAAAGCAGTAAATGCTCCGATTAATGCAAAAGGTTTAGGAATTGATAAGAATATGATTTTGTCAGCTTTCCTTAATTCTAAGGATATTAGGCCAAATCGTTTAACTATTTTAGATACAACTAGTTCTGAAAAAATTAAAGACGCCGTTTTAGCTACTGGCGTTATCGACTAATCTTTCTTCAATTTCGGTTGAAATCCATAATATTAAAATTGTAATTAAGATTACAGGAGTACTAAAATGGAATCCTTGAGTAAACCAATCAGGTATTGCATTTCCGGTTTTAGCAGACCAATATGACCATCCAACTAGTATTTCACCTACTATTATTGATACAATACAACTATTTGCCCTTACTCTATCCCAATAAAGTACTGCCACGGTTGTAGGAAAAAGAACAGCTAAACCAGTAAATGCTTGTGAAACTATATCAAAAATGGTATCTGGAGGGTTATATGCAAGTATTAGTCCAATTATAGCAAGAATTATTATTAGAAGCCTGCCAAATTTCTTTTCATCATTCTCTTCAATTATTTGATTAGATGACAATGCATCTTTTGTTATGATTGAAGACATTGCAAGAATTTGTGAGTCGGCCGTAGACATGAATGCAGCTATTGCACCTATACAAACTATAGCTCCAGCCCACAAGGGAGCATATTCAGTTAAAATCAACGGAAGAATATTATCAGATTCACTTTTTTGATCCACAAGAGTTGGATCAAAATCAATAATATTTCCATAAACTCCAATTATCACTGGAAATAAGAAAAGTATTGGGACAACTGCCGGATATAGCCACGCAGCGGTACGAATGGCTTTGTCATTCTCAGCAATATAAAATCTCGAAAAAAGCTGTGGAAACATTGGAACCGCTATGGGCCACAATATAGTATATGAGAAAATAATTTGCCAAGTAAAGTTTCCTTCTCTTACAAATTTCTCAGGTTTATTGTCCCATAGTGACTGTCCAGCTTCACCAAAGCCACCTATATCTTCATGAATGAAGAATCCAATAACAAAGATAATTAGTATTGAAAACATCAGAATCCCTTGAAATACATCAGTCATTGCAGAGGATTTCATGCCCCCTAATACTAGGTAGGTAATCATTACACAGGTTAACAATAACGCTCCAGTGAAGTATGGGATTTCACCTCCAGATAGTGTCTCTAATAAAATTCCAGCACCCATTGGTTGTGTTGCAAGATAAGGTAATGTAAAAACAACTAAAACAGATCCATATATCCATCCTAAATATTTTGAGTTTGTTTCGCCAGCTATTAGTTCAGGAGGTGTAACATATCCTTTTTCTTTACCTAATCTGTGAATTGGTATTCCAAGTAATAATATGGAAAGTCCAACTAGAGAAGTTCCCATAGCCATTATTCCATAAAATCCCCATCCTGCACGATAACTTGCCCCTGCAAATCCTAAGAAAAAGAATGCTGAAAAGTTAGTTGCCGCTAATGTACAAAATAGAATCCATGGATTTATTTTTCTAGATGCTACAAAATAATCTTCTGCACTATCTTCTTTACTACGGCCATATAATCCAATACCTATGGATATTACAAGATATATTGCTAGGATGATACCAATAATCAATAAATCACTCATCTTTCATCCACTCCTCTGAAAATTTCCAGACAGAATATGCTAAAGTAAATTGAATTATAATTAGGTAAATTACCCACGTAGGAATCCAGTTGTTAATTCGATTATTAGAATTCCAATTCCACCAATCAATACTAAATATTGTTAGTGAAATAAATATGATTGCCCAAATTTGGTTATTTCGTGACTTCGGGAACCAGAATGGTAAAAGCTCCCATTTCACTTTGGTCAAGCTTGGAGTCTTTCAATAAGTTCGGCTTTTGTGCCTGAAACTGGTAAATCTTTTTCTTTCAATAATTCTTTTAATTCAGCTACTTTCATTGAACTATAATCTATGTCTTCGGATTTAGTTTCTTCTTCATTGTCAATTGTAGTTTCATCATCTTGACTAGCTTCTTTGGTCTTTGGAGTTGGTTTGGTATTAGCTTCTTCTATTATTCTTTCCAACTCTTCATCTTCTGGAGGGACTTCCATAAGACTTGAAGGATTCATAACACTAATTTTAGAAATCTCCTTCCTTACTTAGATCTCCGGAATATATCTTCTTTAAGGTTTCAGAGATATTTAGCTTTGTAAGAGTCTCATCAATGCATTTGTGGGCTGTGGCCCTTAAAACACGTTCCTGAGATTTTTTAATTCTCTTATCTACCATTAGGATTGGTTTAATTCTAATTTGAACATCATCTTGTAGAGTTAAAACAAAATTACAATCTATACGACTATTCTTTCTTCTGGTTAAGGCTCTTTTATAATCTGAGGTTAAACGGTGTCCATCAAAAGAAGTGAATGCATTATTTCCCCTTACTTCATTAACTCTGAATTTTATCATGAAATTCTTTTGATTAAAATCGCCAGTTAATTTCTCTAAAGGAACTTCAGTTACTCTTCCATTTACAACTTCAGCACTGTCTGCAGGTGTATGTGCCATTATTGCGTAATTGAACATAGAAGGCGCATGTAGTTGGTACCATATTTTGCTCTTCCACTTGTCTTTAACTTTCGCTCGGGTAACTTTGGCCAAATTGATTTCTCCGTGATGAACTCTACGTTCAGGCTGCGCTCACTGGACAGGGTTAAATATACGTTGCGTCGATTACAATCAAGATGTTTAACAAACTGTTGCTTCCTTTAGACCCATCGAAGCGTTTGAAACCAGCACAAGATTATGCAATTGCATTGGCTAAACGCCTAGAAATTCCTTTATCAGCAGTGTTTGTAAGTAATCCCTCTAAAACAGGAACTATAACTGCTTCTGGGGAAACGCAACGTGGTATTGAGGCACTTGGTGAAAGACAATTAAATCAATTTATTGAGAATGTCTCTGATGTTAAGATTAAACCTATCTTAAAAACTGGAAAGAGGCGGAAAGTTTTAGCTCAATTAATAGATGAGGGGGTTGCAGATACCCTAATCCTTGGTCCTTTTAGATCAATGTTAAGTAGATTTTTTACAGGTTCAGAAGTTGAAAGAATATTAGATTCAGAATCATCTCATGCATTTATTGTCAGGGCAGATCATCCACTTCCAGGCCCCGGTTCACCAGCCTTAGTTGTTTTTGATGGTCTTTCATTGTCTAAACAAGCTATTAAGAGGATTGAAGATTTTTCATTAAAATTCAAGTGTGATATAGAATTATTACATATTGGTACTGAAATTTTTGGAGGGGCTGAGGCCATAGATAAAGCTGTTGAAATTTTAAGAGAAAAATCAAAGAATGAAGTATTAGTAACTTCTAAAATTGTCCCTTTGAGTTTTTTCAAAAGTAGAAAATCTATTGCGAATACAATAATAAATTCTACAGGTGCACGTGTCGTGATTCTTCCAGATATTGATGATGCAGTTAGTGATAATCTTCTTCATCAATTAGTTCTGAGCGCATCAGTTCCAGTGTGTGTCTTAAGATGAGCAAGGATGAAGATTTTGAAGAAATGTTGGAAAGTCTGGAAATTGTAGCTGAAGCATTAGATGAAGAACCTCATGCTTTTCTACCTCGTGTTAATCAACTTACACGTCGAAGAACATTATTAGAATTGCAATCTGATTTATTTGACCCTATAGAAAGACAACATGCAATCTATAGACTATTTTTTAATTCTACTTTTCGAAAGTTTGGAGCTGGAGTTTTGATAGTTTCATTTATTAATATTTTATTATATTTGTTTGCGGATGGTTTAACATCATCTGGAAGAAATGTATTTGTATTATTTTTATTTATAATCTATTTGTGGGTTTCAGAAACATTTCCTCTTCCAGTTACTGCCTTAATGGCAGGTGTAGCCTTGGTATTATTAGGTGAGAATCGTGACGATGCCTTCAGTTCTTATGCTTCCGATTCGGTATTCATGATATTAGGTTCTTTAATTATTGCTCAAGGAATAACTAAATCTGGTGCTGAGAATTTAATTATAAGAAGATTCTTAGGGCCATTTACGGGTTCAAATTATTCACTTATCTTCGGAATAATCCTTATTTGTAGTTTTATGGCTGCAATAATTCCAGATCATAGTGTTGCAGCAATTATGCTTCCTTTAGTGTTGACTATTGCCGATAAAACAGATATACGGAAGAGGCCAAACGAAATGATTGCCCTAGTTTTAGCGGTTGCATTTTCATGCTCGATTGCCGGTTTAGCTACACCATCAGGTGGAGCTCGGAACGTAATAGCTATGGGTTTCTTAGAAGAATTATATGATATACGAATTTCGTATATTCAGTGGGTTGTTTTGGCAGCTCCGATTACAATTGCAGCGATTCCAGGAGTTTTTCTTACCTTAATTTTGGTTAACAAAGTAAGTTATCGGAAGATTGATTATTCTAATGAACAAACTCAACCAATAGACGATCGGCAATTATTGTCACTGTCCATTTTAGGATTAACTTTCTTGTTGTTTTTAACTTCAGGATCTAATGGTTTAACCTTAGGAACTAGTGCAATGATTGGTGGGATATTAATGCACACTTTCGGAGTTCTTGAGTGGGAAGATAGTCGCCAACGATTACGTTGGGGGGTCATGTTCATTTACGGTGCGGCCTTGACTATGGGTAAAGCAATGGTTACCCACGGTGCTGCGGCTTGGTTAGCTGGTGGACTGTATAAGTTAGCTGAAATAGGATCTCAATTTGGCGGAGATTCAGTAATTATATTATTAATCATAGTTGTTACTGTACTCTTAACGAATGTAATGAGTGATGGTGCAGCAGCAGCTATACTTGTACCGATTACTTTAGCTGTCGGTGCAGCAGCCGGTTTACCTCTAGCCTCTATAGCTTTGATTACAGCCATTAGTACTGCATTTGCATTTATGACTTCATTTGGTACGCCACCTAATTTGATTGTTCAAGCTTCAGGCATTCCTAAGTCCAGCGATTTTCTTAGAAATGGGGTCCCTTTGGTAATTTTTACGATTATATTATTGATGGCTGCAGAATATTATTATTGGGATATAGCCAGAGAATGGGTTAGCCTCACAAATTAATTACGAAGTCTTTTTTTTGATTTATTTTCTATATTTATCAAGCCACCAATAAATGAGAAAGTTACTACAGATATGAACACTGAAGAGTTACTATCTGGCATTTTAGAAATAGGTCCCAAAGCACTTTTCTCGGGATCATGTCCCAACATTTCACCAATTTTATCAGCTATGTCATTTGGTCCAGAACCAGGTGGTAGCGCTCCTGATGATGCAAGAAGATAAGCTGTAGCAATAACAAGAAAGGGTAACATTGCTGCAGTTAAAGCTCTGGCAGGATCACCAGCCTTCCTTCCTCCAAAGAAGCCACCTACGGCAGCAGTAATTGAACCAGGTATAGTTAGGACGCCCAATACTATCATTATTATAAATATATATACGAAACCAGCAAAAATCCCGTCGTCAAATAGAGTTATAGTGCTAGAATCAGTTTTTGAAACACTAGGTATTTGTTTCTCTTCATCTCGATTAATTTCCAAATCGTAATTTTTAATAGTTTCTAAATCATCATCTTTCTTTATTTCATCTTCAGAATCTACTTTAGAGGAATCAGAATCAATATCTATCTTTTGACGTACCAATTCCCAAATGTCTTTTTTGGTATTCACTATTCGTAAATTAGTTGCTATCTATAAATTAATGATGATACCTACAACAGATTAATATAAGACCCATGGCAGACCCGATAAAACGGTGAAAGCTACATGGAAGTTTTAACTACAGAAACACTTGCTTCTGCAATCAATTATAGCCCCGAGTATACTCATATGGGTGATGATGAGTCTAGTTATTTAGCAGAGCACATCCTTAATTTCTTTGGATATAGTGATCGTATAATTGACAATGTATTACATCCCGAAGATAGAGACACCTTCTATATGTTGGAAGATGCTGGTTTGATGGAGACTGAGAGAGAAGAAACAACATTATATGATGGAAGAGAATGGAGAATACATTACTGGTTACTCAAAGTTTCAGAGATTCAGCGTCGTAGAGATGCAGGACCTAAGTATGCACCAGAGGATATGGAACCTTCAGTATACGATGAAGTTCCAGATGATGTCTGGTCACGCTAAAATTGAAATTACCATATTCTTTAAGGGCTAACCAAAGTAAAATAATAGATAGCATTAACTTAGCTTTAAATGAGAGAAATCATCTGGTTTTAGAAGCTCCAACTGGCAGTGGTAAAACATTTACTTCATTAGCTGCAGCGTTACCTTTTATTCAAAAAGGTGACATGAAAATAGTATATTGTGTACGTACGAACTCACAACAGAAGCAGGTAATTTATGAATTGCAGCAATTTAAGAGGTCAGGTAATGAGATTAAGGCTGTAGCTATTCAGGGTCGTGAGGCGCTTTGCCCGCAGCAAAAGAATGATGCTGAGTTAAAGAAATCTAATTGGTCTGAAAAATCAAAGATTTGTAAGTCTTTAAAGTTAAAATCTAAATTAGGAGAAAATGGATGTCCTTTCTATAGTAAACTTCTGAAAGGAGGTGATTCATTGATTAAAAAGTGGTCATCTGAGATACTTACAGCACAGGATTTCTCTAAGCAGGCCGAAGAAGAAGGTGTTTGCCCATATGAACTTAATAAATTACTTCTTAAAGAAGCCCAAGTTGTAATTGTACCATATGTTTATTTTTTTGATGAATTTATAAGAAATTATATGTTAGGGTGGATGGGAATTTCCATTGATAAAGTAATAGCAATAGTTGATGAAGCTCATAATCTTCCAGATTGGGCTAGGGGGGCAGCTTCAGAATCAATGACATTAAAATCTATTAATCTTGCAATTAGCGAAGTAAAAGATTATGGATACCAACTAGCTGAGGGTAGAGATCCAGTTCATTTTCTGAATCTTGTAGAAGCAGCTATGGAGAAATTATCTGAAGAACATATTTCAGATGAGGAAGACGAAGGTCATTTGCCGTCTCATATTGTTTCTTTGGATTCTGAAGTAGCTACTTTTGAAACTGAAATGATGTCTCTCGGTGCAATGACACTTTATAGGCTCAAGCAAGATTCCACTGAAATTTCTAAGATGGGTCAACAAACTCGCCAGTATCTTTTGGATCATGGGAAACGGCCACGTTCCTATCTAGGTTCAGTGGGAGATTTTCTATGCCGTTGGTTTGATTCGATTGATAGCCATACTATTCGTTTAATTGGTAAAAAACCACTAAGATTAGAAAAAGTATGTTTAGATCCAAGAGTAATGACTGGTTTTCTCGAAGATACAGCTGGAGTAGTCTCCATGTCAGGAACAATTAGTCCTTTAGATATGTTTCGAGATTTAGTTGGATTGAAGCCGAATACTATTTTAGAAAAAGTCGAATCAATATTTCCATTAAAAAATAAGAAAGTGGTATATTTAGATGATGTTACAACCTCCTATAATGAGCTCAACAGTAAACCTAGTCTTTGGAATAGAATAGTATCCAAATTAGAGTTAATTAATAATAATTTCAATGGCAATATTGCTTTATTTTTCCCTTCTTATAAATTGCTTGAATTAGCTTTAGAAAGTTTGAAATTAAAAAAGCCAGTTTACAGAGAATATTCAGGAATGGATCAAGAAGAGTTAATGCAAACCGTTGAGAGTTTCAAATCAGATAGTGGGGCTGTATTGGCCGGAGTTATGGGGGGAAGATTAGCAGAAGGTATAGATTATCCAGACACTTCATTAGAAATGGCAGTCATAGTAGGCATACCCTATCCTTCTCCAGGTGTTAGGCAGAATGCATTACAGCATTATTATGATATTTCGTTTAACGGCCGGGGCTGGAAATTTGCAGTAGAATCTCCAGCAGTACGTAAATTACTTCAAGCTGCAGGTAGAGTTATCCGCTCAGAAAGTGATAGAGGCTTCATAATCATAGCTGACAATCGTACTGGTCGTTTTTTAGAGTATATTCCTGAATTAGAGCGTTCAGATGATATAGTTTCAGAAATAGGGGATTTTTTTGAAGCCTAAGTAATTTAATCCTATATTTTTAGGCGTGCAGTGCCACCGTGGCTTAGCTCGGTATAGCGACTGATTCGTAATCAGTAGGTCGGGGGTTCAAATCCCCCCGGTGGCTCCACTATTTTTTGTTGTATTTAATTTTACTACGGCGCATTGCTTCTAGAGCTGGCATAGTTTCATCAGCCATGAATGCAATACATGCACCACCACCAGTAGATACGTGTTCAACTTTTGAAGTTAGTCCCATTTGATTAAAAGCCATTGCCGTTTCTCCACCACCTACAACCGTCATATTGGGATTGTTTGAGATTGCTTTGAATACTTCTCTAGTTCCAATAGCAAATTTAGCATTTTCGAAAACACCCATAGGGCCATTAGCAATAATCGTTCCAGCTTTATCAATGTATTTAATATATTTAACTAAAGTATCTAATCCAATATCATGTATTGGGTATTTAGTTGGTAATGATTCAGTGTGAACTCCTATTCTCTCACCTTCTTCATTCAGGGCGACATCATTAGGATAAATAATCCGATCAGGATATTTTTTTAATAACTTTTTAGCTTTACTTATAATGACTTTATAATTAGGTACATTATTCTTGATAAAAGTAGTGCTTGGAACTCCAATATCTATACCTTCAGCCATTAAAAATAGGTTAGCGACAACACCACCTGTTAAAATATAGGTAACCTCTTTTTTTAAGAAATATTCTGATATTGATATTGAATCTGCAGCTTTACTTCCCCCTAAAACTGCAATTCTTGGTTGAGGTCCTGAAGCAATTGCCTTTCCTAAGAAATCCAATTCTCTTTGCATTACTCTTCCTGCAACTGCAGGTAATTCTTCTGCAAATCCAACCAGTGATGGTTGACATCGGTGGGCTGCAGCAAAAGCATCATTTACGAATAGATCGGCTATTGGTGAAAGTTTTGTAACCATTTTACTTTTGGCTTGTTTTTCAAAATTATCATTTTCGAATGTATTTAGTTCTATTTCTTCTTTATCAAATCGAACATTTTCAAGCATGATAATCTGCCCCTCTTTCATTTTCTGAATTGAATCCATTGCTTTCTTACCATATAAATCTGGAATAAAATCGATATTAATATTAATAATTTCAGCCATCATCTTAGCATGTTTTTCTAGACTTATAAAATCTAATTTTCCTGGACGAGATTGGTGTGCTAAAATTATGATTTTAGCTTTCTTTTCAGATAATTCTTTTACGGTATCTGCATGTCTTTTAATTCTAGTATTATCTAAAATATCTCCGTTTTCAGGGTTTACTGATGAATTAATATCGACTCTTAAAATTATTACTTTTCCCTCTATTTTAAAATCATCAATTGTTAAAAAACTACGGTCTTTTAAGGTATCAAATTCGCCGTCAACAGTTGTATAACCACTATTTTGACCCACAGGTCGTAAGAGGGTTGTTTGTAAACCTTTATGTTGATTATTTTCCGATATGCCTACCTAATACTACAAAATTAGCAACGACTGCTTCAATCTGAATTCTGGGGCTGGCGCCTTCCGATAGTCTAAAGTCAGCTTCAGCTAGTTTTTCGATCATTTGTACTTTGATATTATCGGGTATGTCTAAATCTCTTACACATCGGTGCATTTGTCTCAAAACATCTTCTCCGGCTAAGCCATATGTAATTTGTAGAGTATCTAGCCTTTCTCTTGCTCCTGAAAAGTTTCCATCTAATGACATTTGCATTGCTTCTTCTACTTCTTCAGGTCTTGCAGCTGCAACAGCCTGGTAAACAACATCTTGCGTAATATCTACTTTTGCAGCAGCAGCCATTTGTAGGCTGTTTATGGCGCGTCTTAAATCACCCTGAGCAAGATATGTTAGTGATTCATAAGCGTCTTTGGACACTGTTAATTTTTCTTTCATTACTACAAATTTGAGATATTTTTCTAAATCTTCAGCTTTTAGTGGTCTAAATCTAAATACTGCACACCTTGATTGAATTGGTTCTATAATTTTGGATGAAAAATTACAAGACATTACGAATCTACATGTTCTAGAATATTTTTCCATAGTTCTTCTCAAAGCAGCTTGTGCAGCACTTGTCAATGCATCAGCTTCATCTAGGAATATTATTTTGAATCCATCTTCACCTAAAGGGGCCGTTCTTGCAAATTCTTTAATTTTACCTCTAACTACATCAATTCCTCTTTCATCCGATGCATTAAGTTCATGTAAATTATGTTTCCATAAATCTCCAAACATTTCTCTTGCTAATGCTAAAGCACTAGTTGTTTTTCCAATTCCAGCAGGTCCAGCAAATAGTAAATGAGGCATGGATCTTTCTTTCACATAATTTTTCAATCTTGTAGTAACAGCAGTTTGACCGACAACCTCAGAAAGGTTCATCGGGCGATATTTTTCTATCCAAATCTCCTCCATTGATAGGCTATTCGCCCGTTGTATTTAATTCCGTCTACTGGTTTAATGTAAAAGATAAATAGCCCCTATCCAAACCGTATTTAATGTCACGATATGAAGGTCTCGATTTTTTTAATTTAGAACAGAAATTGAGTGAAGAAGAGATAATGGTTCGTGATTTAGTTCGTAGTTGGGTCGATGAAAAAGTTCTTCCCATTATTGAGAAATATTATACAGAGGGAACATTCCCTGTAGAATTAATACCTGAAATAGGTTCAATGGGTCTTTTTGGTTGTAATCTAGCCGGTTACGAATGTGCTGGCTTATCAAATGTAGCTTATGGTTTGGTTTGTCAAGAATTAGAACGAGGTGATTCAGCAATTAGAAGTTGTGTATCCGTCCAGGGTTCCTTGTCAATGTATCCTATCCATGCATTTGGTACTGAAGAACAAAAGCAAAAATATTTGCCAGGTATGGCTAGAGGAGAATTGATTGGATGTTTTGGACTTACAGAGCCCGATCATGGCTCAGATCCTTCAGGTATGGAAACTAAAGCAGTAGATGATGGAAATTTCTATATTCTTAATGGGGCTAAAATGTGGATTACTAATGGGACTATTGCCGATTTAGCTATTGTCTGGGCAAAATTAGATGGTAAAATCCGAGGTTTTATTGTCGAAAAAAGTGATAATGGTTTTACAGCACCTGAAATGAAGGGTAAGCATTCTCTTAGAGCTTCAATAACTAGTGAATTAGTTTTCCAAGATTGTAAGATACCTAAGGACCGAATTTTGCCTGATGTTCAGGGACTCAAAGGGCCATTAAGCTGTTTAACTCAAGCAAGGTTTGGTATTGCATGGGGCTCATTAGGGGCTGCAATGGGATGTTTTCATTCATCCGTTGACTATTCTAAATCTCGAATAATGTTCAATAAACCAATAGCAAGTTTTCAATTAGTTCAAAATAAGTTGGCTTGGATGCTTCGTGAAATAACTAAAGGTCAATTATTGGCATATCACCTGGGTAGAGCTAAAGATAAGGGTGAAGCAACTCCAGAAATGGTCTCTCTTGGTAAAATGAATAATGTAGATGCAGCAATTCAGATAGCCCGCATGTCAAGAGATATTCATGGTGCTAATGGTATCTTGAATGAATATCCTATAATGAGGCATATGGCTAATCTTGAGAGTGTTTATACTTATGAAGGTACACATGATATACACAATTTAATTCTCGGTCGTTGGATAACTGGTATTCAAGCTTTTGAATAATTAAATAGTGCCTGGTGTAGATACAGCTTCAGTCCATGTTTCACAATTATAGCAGCTACGTGTTAGTGATTTACCATTACCATCAGCTCCATCACTTTTCGTATAGCTAAAAACATCTTCAAATGATCCTTTTGATAGAATAAGTGTTTCATTTGTACCTAATCCATTACCAATAGCTGTATCTTCTACTGAGAAAACATATTCATAGTTTCCGTATGTAGATTTATAGACACTTGGAGAGGTCGTAAGTATTCCGGCTTTATTTGCAGGTAATACTATCATATCATCTTCATTTTCAGGTAATATCTTGTCTTTGTCTACATTATCGGCAATAATCCAATTTTCAATATAGATTGCTGTTGGGTTTGGATTGTATACTTCAATCCATTCATAATCTACTCCATTGTTAATTGGGTTGTACATAACTTCAGTCAGATATATTTTGTTACCTAGACTATTTCCTTCAAAAACAGTTACAGTCAATACAGAGGGTAATAATTCGGAACCGCTATTGTATAGCATATATCTTTCAGATTTCACACTTATTGAGGAGTCACTTGGATCACCACCCCATACGCATACGGATTCATTAGGGACAATTGTGCGGATTTCTATTCTTAGTTCTTGAGTAACTTCCAATTCATTTCTTAAAGGGTTATAGGGGAATTTTCCTAAAGCATTACATTTGTCTTTATCTAAATCACCGTTTGAATTTAGTAATCCTACAGTTACACCATTTCTCAATTGTGGATTTCCAGTTCCAAACTCATAATCTTCCCAGTTAGTTTCATTATTAATTTTGCCTTGCGATCCAGTTAATTCAGAGATAACTTCTCTAGCCATAACAACACGGTTATCATTATTGTCTAGATCTATACCAATACGATAGTTCATGGCGGAAGTAAATGACTGAATTAGTAAGACAAATATTGTTAGAGCCATAGTGAACTCAATGACATGGGTAACTGCGTCTTCAGTTGTTATTAGTCTTGGTTTCATCCTCTCATTTCCCTCTTGAACAGCCATGTCGCTATTCTAAGGCATGTTAATGGCCACAAGACAAGAGACAATAAAAGTAACCATCCTGGAACTCCCTCAAAATCTATAGAAATAGTTCTATGAGTAAATAGTCCAACAGCCATCTGGTAAACAAATCCAGGATTAAGTAATGCTAATCGAGACGCAATAGCTTGATATTCAGGATCATTTTCAAAATTCTGAGCAGATACATCTATACCAATTACGAAAGAAACAGCATAAACAAGCAATGTCCAAACTACAGAAAATAGTAACCATGCACCTAATCCGTAAATTACTACATCGGCTCCACTCTTTGCTGAAATTGCTAAGCATAATTGAAAAGTAACCATAGTAAATATCATAAATTGTCCAAAAAGTAAGAAAGCAATCATACATCCGATTGTAGGCATTTCTCCAGCTACAGTCATAAAATAGAGTCCTAAAACTTGTGCAATGAATGCAGGAACTCCAACAACCATTGTTAGCCCCAATGCCTTACCAAGTACTATAGTTTCACGATTTATGGGTCTTGCTAAGAGCATATTCAAAGTATTTGATTGTCTTTCCTTATGTATCGTATCTACGGATACTGCAATTGCAGCTAATGAGACTACAAAGAAACTAAAGTAAGATAGTCTCAGAATACCGTCATTACCGCTTGTTACTGCAAAAACAGAGGTACTGTTTTGTAAATCACCTAACAGCCATCCAATTCCAACAATAAATATAGTGAAAAAAGAGCCTAATACAATCATTCGAGGAGCTTTAAGTCCTCTCTTAAATTCAAATAATGCTAAATGTTTAGCAAATTTCAATTGAGCTTTTAGATTTTGTATGCGATTTAATGAATAATAACTTCCTATAGCTAATAGAATGAGTTCAGTTCCAAAGAAATAGTAATCGGTATCTGAAGCTAAATGGACATCCTCCGGCATAGCTTCCCATCCTTCCCGATTCAGGGTTATATTTTGTTCATTTTCAGTATAGTATGAAATGTTTCCAATAACATAGGCTTTAACAGTTACAACTTCACTTTCAAAGAATTTACCACTAAGATCGCCATTAACTAGAATTCTCATTCCACTCAAATTAATTATGGTTTTACCATACAAATCTTCATCATAAACTAGAGCTTCATCTTTTGAATATTCTCCAAGTACAATACTGTTGTTGTTATAAACCTCAAATTTAGGTGAAGTCATCAAGATACCTTTGAAAGTAAAACTATCTCCCACGTTTTCAGGAAAGTTTATGTTTGTTTCATTATCACCTTTAGTCACAATTTTCCCTTTCCATGTATCCAAAGGGTTAGTTTCTGTAGTTAATTCCCAATGTGCCTTGTGAAGAATAGCAATAACCATGACTAGTGATATAGCAATAATCAGGGGTTGCCAAGTTTTTAGATTATTCCACTGATTTAATCTTCTTTTAATCTTCATTTTCCCCTCCCGTCTCCGTCATAAAAACATCTTCTAAAGAGGTGTCTTGAGGCTCAATAGAGAAAATCTGGACATCGTTTTTTACTAGATTATTAGTTACCCATGGTATTAATTTTTCTTTTAATGTTAGTATGATCTGTTGATGTTTGCCTAAATCATTTTTTTCTATAATATCAATTCCATTCTTTTTTATTAATTCTTCCTCATTATTTTTGTTAAAATTTTTAACTCTTAAAGAAAGTTTAATTGATGTTTTTCGTACTTTCTCTCTAATCTTTTGAATGGATTCTTGTTTGATTAATTTCCCATTATTTATGATTCCAATATGTGTACAGATTTCTTGGACTTCAGATAATACATGTGAACTTAGTAAAATGGTTAGACCTTTTTTATTTAAATCTCGTAAAACACTTCTCAAGGCTTTTACTCCCCTTGGATCCAGTCCTGAAGTAGGTTCATCAAGGATTAAAATCTGAGGTTCATGTAATAGTGCAATAGCAAGTGCTAATCTCTTTTTCATTCCAAGTGAAAATTCTCCGACAGGTCGTTTGGATTCTTTTTCAAGACCAAGGGTTTTCAATAGTTTAGAGCTTCTTTTTTCAATGACCTCTGCTTTTAGATCATAAAATCCAGCATAGAATGAAAGAGTTTCCATACAATTAAGATTTCCGTAAAGTCCTATCTGTTCAGGTAGAAAACCGATTTTATTTTTATTCTCAAAGGAATTATTTTCAATATTTTCGCCTTCTATCTTTATAGACCCAGAATCAGACTTTAGTATTCCTGTAATACATTTTATGGTCGTAGTTTTACCGGCTCCATTAGGTCCTAAAAATCCAAATATTTGACCTTTTTCAACCTTTAAACTTAATTTATTGAGAGCTTTTGTGGTTCTAATAACTCTTCCAAAACTGCGAATTCTATAGTCCTTTTGGACTTCATCTAATTCAAGAAGGCTGTTTGCCACGCAATGTCATCCTTGATTGTGGTTATAAAACCACATCGTCTTAAGGTAATGTGCCCGAATTTTGGAGATATCCGTTTTTGCCAGCAGCAAGTAAAATTCTTGAAGGAGTTACGTTGGATGCTTTGCTTAGTGACTACTTTTATGCCGAGGCTAGAGCACTTGCGCTTATTCGGCTTGAAACTTCAGCATCTTTAGGTATTATTGATGTAGAGGGGCCTCCAACTAATGATGAATCAGATATTGTATTAGGATATGTAATTTCTAGATTAGTTTTAGCAGCAGCAGATAATCAAGCTCTGGTCAATTATGTGGCTTTATCTGAAGCTAGGCGTGCAGAACGCTATCTTTCTTCTGAAACTGACGAGAATTTAGTTGTTTTTGTTAATCAATTCGATGCGATTGAGGTGAAATTAAACGATTCATTCTTTGATATGAACTTTATTGATTATGTACGATCTGCCTCAAAACTTAGAGAAGGGGACTGGAAACTTTCCAATAGAGGAGTGAGTAAGGGAATTGTTAGTCTTGATCGTACAACATTGATTAGATTAATGAGAGAGGTGATTCGACAGCATCTGGAGGAACTCCCTGAAGCTCCTAGTGAGATAAAAAAACAGTTTGAAGGGACCATCGACGAATTAAAATCTCAAATTTCTAAAACGTTTATAGAACGAATAGGTGGTTTGAATAATGTAGTTAGTGAAAGACAAGCTGAGGCCATGAAGGAATTAGGTAAATTTGATCTTTCAAAGGCTCCACCCTGTTTTAATACAAATTTATTCGATTTGCAAGCTGGAGTAAATTTACCACATCCTTCACGTTTTTTTATAACTACATTTCTATCATCTTTGAATCAAAAATCGGAATCAGTAATGCAATTATTTGCAACAGCTCCTGATTTTAAAGAATCTTTTACGCGTTATCAAGTTGAGCACATAACTGGTACAACTTCTAGTACAAAGTATAGTGCCCCAAAATGTGATACTTTAGTATCTAGTGGTGTATGTCCCGGTCCGAATGCATTGTGTAGACAAATACGCCATCCACTGAGCTATTATCGAGTCATGGCTGAGTCTGAAAAAGAGGTTAAAACACGTTTGGAAAGGATTTTATTAGCTGTATTAAATCGAGAGGAATACCCTACTAAATTACTAGAAAATAACATGCAAAAATTTGGTGATTTTGATTTTTCTTATGATAAAGAGATTGTTAAGAGAAAATTATCGGAAGCTATTCGAGCAGATACTATGAGTAAGGTTCAAGTAAAAATCAACCATTTTCAAGGTAGAGTTTATTCGGTTGAAGTTCCAAAAGAAGAACGTAAAATATGGATTACAAAAGCGGCTTTGAGCATAACTGATGGTAATTCAGATTATGATTGTTTACCACTAACAGATTGGAAGCTAGCTCTTCCTATTGGAGATGCTCAATATAAATCTAAATCAATGGATTTAGTAGTTAAACCTTTTGAAATTAATTTGGGAGATAATGAAGTCCGTAAATTGTTTATGATATTGGGAATTGTCGAAGAATCTTAGACTCGAGTACGCCTTCCACAACTGCAGATAAACTTAGGTGTATTTTCATCAATATGGTGTACTTTATTACATGAAGGACATGTTACTGCAGTAATGCCTTTACCCATATTCACATTAGGCACATCATTTGTTGGAGGTGCAGCTTTTCTTACAACTTTTTTCTTTGCTACTCCTTTCTTTGTAATAGTTCTCTTGATAGGTTTCTTTTTTGGAACTGGAGCAACTTCAGGTTCATCTTCATCATCACTACCCTTTGTGTCTCTTAGTGTATTTCCTCCAGTTAATTTAGCTAAAAGTTCACTTTCATTAAAGTCTTGATCTTCTTCGTCATCATAATCTTCATACTCATCATCTTCTACTTCTTCTTCATCTGAATCAGTTTTTGAGTCTTCCAAACGCTTTAATTTTGATTCACTAGGTAATTCAGTCTGATATCCTACTCCTGTCAAACTTTTGCTCAAAGGATCAATACTTTCTTTAGTCTTATACAAGCTAGCAGTTGTATCTTCAGGAGCTAAAACAAAAGTATAAATTCCAAAAGATAAAATTATATAATTTCGGTTGGAATTTCAGGGAGTGAGAAGCCAGATGACGTTTCTTTAGTAGATGCAGCTTCTATTGTAAGTAAGATAGTGGTATCAGCTCCTAGTATCAAGGCTGAAGTTTTATTTGACATCACAATATTAAAGCGGATATCACCTACATAACCATCCAAACCTTGGGCAATACTATCTGAATAGAATTTAGCTTCATATACATCATAATTACGTTGTTCATTATCTTTAGGTTCAACATAACGTGGAGATGCACAAGCTCTACATGCCTCTCTTAAGTCTTCAACATTTAAAAATTCAATATCAATATTGATAGTGTATACCGAAAATTCTTCATCTTCAGGATCCTCACTGAACATGTATGCTCCCTTAATATGAAATTCTAAAATAATATTAGTTCCATATGGAATAGAAGGATCTACTTCAGTAATAACTAAATCATCATTAGACTCATTCATATAAACTTCTACCAACCCGGCATTAGCTACAGGAAACAACAACATAGATAAAATAAAACACAGTAGCACATTTTGAGCTAAGATATTTCTCTTAATCATTTGTAATTACCTAAATGGTCCAATTTATAATATAAGACTTCCTATTTATTATTAGATATAGCTCAGACAAGTCTCTTAATCTCCTCTCCAAATAGTAGTGAATGTCAACTGATGAGGACTATTTAAAAAAAACGGGAAAAGGTACACGCTCAGTACACTCAGGAACTTCACCTGGTGAGAACTCATTGAATACTCCCGTATATCAATCATCAACATTCTTTTTAGATGATGAAGCTTATGAAATGTGGAAAGCTGGAACTCCTAGAGCTCCAGTTTATACTAGATATAACAATCCTTCAATGAGAGCTGTTGAAAAGAAAATAGCACATCTGGAAGGAGCAGAAGATGCTTTAGTATTCACATCGGGAATGTCAGCGATTTGTACTACACTTCTTACATTTCTTAGTCAAGGAGATAGAATTGTTACAACTCGCAATTTATATGGTGGTACTGTCCTTTCACTAGATCAGGATTTCACACGTTTTGGAATAGACGTTCATTATATTGATATAAAAGATTTAGATGCTGTGGAAGAGGCATTGAAAGAGAAAAAAACTAATGTATTGTACTGTGAAACTGTTAATAATCCATTACTTGAGGTTTCAGATTTACCTGAATTAGCTAAATTAGCTAAAAAATATGGTGCAATACCAATAGTAGATAGCACATTTGCCACTCCTATGGGTTGTCAACCTTTAGATTATGGTTTCGAAGTAGTAATTCATTCAGTTACTAAATTATTGAATGGTCACAGTGACATTATAGGCGGAGCGGTCGCAGGAAATAAAGAAATTATCAATCAAATTTGGTATAAACTAAGAAATTTTGGAGGCACTATGGACCCTCATCAAGCATCTTTACTTGAAAGAGGAATTAAAACATTACATATACGTTATGAAAAAGCTATGACTACTGCTAGTCAATTAGCAACTTGGTTGGAAGCTCATCCCAAAATTGAAAAAGTTCTTTACCCGGGTTTAGAGAGTCATAATGATTATGAATTAGCTAAAAAAGTATTGAATAGTCCAAGTACAATGGTTTGCTTTGAAGTTAAGGGCGGTGATGAGGCCGGTCGTAAGTTAATGGATAATATGATAATAGCCTCTCAAGCAATTTCGTTAGGAGGAGTTGAATCATTAATTTCGATGCCGTTTTCAACAACTCATGTTTCCTGGACTCAAGAGGAACGTCTCGCAGCAGGTATTGGTTTAGGTTTCATTAGATTTTCGACAGGTATTGAAGATACCGAAGATTTGATAGCAGATTTTAAACAAGCTTTAGATAGATTATAGTCCCATAGAGATAATAGCCCACTTTGCTTGGGCCCCTGTGGATTATACAATTAGGTTACTTTCTGCAGTTTCTTGTACTGAAGAAATACAAGGAAAGAGCCGGAATATAGTTTATCTTTTTGGAACTACTAAAGAAGGTGAATCAATTGCAGTCAGAACACCACTTTTATTGCCTTATTTTCAGGTTGTTGAGCCACCTCAAGACATAGTTAAAAGTCTCAAACAGAGAGATGATGTTGAAAAAGTTGAAGCTCAAGAATTATGGGTTGATGGTGCTGTAAAAAACTGTATGAAAGTAACAGTACCTCATCCAGGTAAGGTACCTAAAATAAGAGAATGGTTGAAAAGCAAAGATTTGAAATTGTTGGCAGCAGATATTCCTTTTCATCATAGATATTTATATGATAATAATATAGGTGGTTGTGTTCGAGTTCGTGGTAAAAAAATAATAAAAGACAAATGGTCTTGTAAAGTTATTGAAGTAGTTGAAATACTTCCTGCGGAAAACTTTGAATCTAATTTTAAAATATTGAGTTTTGATATAGAAAATTCTATATTCGAACGAACAATATATTGCCTTAGTTACTGCATTAAAACTTCTGAAGGATATATTCATGAAGAGACACTATATGGTGATGAAGAAAAATTATTGAATGATTTTGTTCAAGCCATCAATGAGCACGATCCCGACATAATTACAGGTTACAATATTGATGGTTATGATTTGCCTCTTTTGGTTGAAAGAGCTGAGATATATGGTATTGATTTAGCGATAGGCCGTAACGGTTCTAGATTAGAACAGAGATTTCAAAGATTTTGGCAGGCTAAGGGTAGAGTTATTGTTGATGCTTGGTGGAATGTCAAACGTGAAATAAGGCCACGTCAGGAATCCTTAAACGCAGTAGCTAAAGAGTTATTAGGTAAAGAAAAGCATGATGTCAATCCAAGAAAAATGGATGAAGAATGGGCTAAGAATCCTGAAAAAGTTATGGATTATTGTTTAGAAGATGCAAAATTAGCCTTAGAAATATTAGAGCATATTTCAGTTCTTCAGAAATATCAACACATTGGTTCAGTTGCTAAGTTGCCACTTGATGATGTAATCAATGGAATTACTTCAAATATGATAGATTCATTGATGATAAGGTTTGCAGATTCTAAAGGGATAGGAGTTCCAATGACAAATCGCCAAAAAAGGACAGGACATATTGAGGGTGGTTATGTTCATGAAATTAATCCGGGATTATATGAATGGATTTGTGTTCTTGATTTTAAATCGATGTATCCTAGTATTATTATTGATCGAAATCTTTGTTTTTCTACACTTTCTCCAGACGGTGAAATTGAAACTCCATTAGGAATAAAGTTCCAAAGTCCGGATAAAAAGAAAGGAATTTTGCCTGAGCTATTAATCAATTTAATGGAGGAGAGAGATTCAGCTAAGAAACTTCAAGCTTCGGCTAAAACAGAAAGTGAAGAGCAATATTACAAGAGAATTCAAGAGGCAATAAAAATATTGATGAATTCGGTTTATGGAGTTTTTGCTTCATATTTCTATCGTTTTACAAATTTGAGTATAGGTGCTTCAATAACGGCTTATGCTAGAGAATATATTAAAGATATTTTGGAAGAATTGAAGAATGAAGGCATCGAAGTCATATATGGTGATACTGATTCAGTTTTCTTCCGTTCACCTTATGATGATTTAGATAAAACAATAGAGTTTGGAGAAGGTATTGCAAAGAGATATTCTATTGGTGCCAAACAGCTCGAATTTGAGAAGATACTTCAACCATTCTTCTCGCATGGAGCTAAGAAAAGATACGTTGGTAAGCAAATTTGGCCTAAAGAGAGTATGTTGATTAGAGGATATGAAACGAGGAGGACCGATTCCTTCTCTATTCAAATTGAAGCTCTTGAAGATATATTCTCTAAATTAATGGACAGAGATATAGAGAATGCCTTAGAATCTTCAAGAAATTGGGTTACTAAGGTTTCAGAAGGTGATTTTGATGATAAGAATTTTGTTATTTCTAAGACTGTCAATTTACAAAGGAAATATGTTAATGAAGATAATCAAGCACATTTACAAGCTTACAAAAAGTTTATAGAAACTGGACGGCCCTTTGTTAGCGGTATGAAAATACCGTTTATAGTTACAGATGCAAGTGTTAGTCCGATGATAGTTGAACCATATATTCCAGAAGAAGATTGTCCTAAACCCGATTATAATTATTATGCCGATCGAATTGCTAAATCTTTATCTCGCATAACTGATGTATTTGATTGGGATGAAAAAGCATTAAAAACGGGTAAAAGAGCACCTAAACAACAAACATTATTCTAATGTCTAAAATCGAATATAATAGTGAAAGCCGTGAGTGGTATATTGCCTCTGCTTTGATTTTAGTAATTATTTTAATTTGTTATCTAGTTATAATTAAGTATGTTTTTACGGATATATCTGAGTTATTTCCTGAGCTCTCTAAAGCGATAAAATTATCTTTTTTTATTCTTTCATTATCAGGTATATTTGTAGGTGTTCAAGGCTATAGGTTTAGAAAAGGTAAGGGATTTCTTATTCATAAAGATGGTGAGGGAATTTTGTTTGATTTAGAAAAATTGTTTTTGGAAGCAGACTTGCCAGTCAAAGAGACCTTTTGTCTAGGTACTGGTAGTATGGGTTTGTGGAGACCAATCGGCCGTCTTTCATTAAGTGAAGGAGAAATTGAAATTAAAGAAATATGGTTTTACATGTATTTTTATAGAACACAGATTGCCTTACGGGGTAAGCTTCCTCAGAAAATGGTGGATGAGTTTATATCTAATTTGGATTAAATTCTCCAAGTCCAGAACCATAATAGATTAGAGGATCAGAATTATCATCAAAATTACCGTTTTCTATTTGACCAATAAAGATAGTATGATCTCCCCCTTCATGTTTCTCAGTTATTTTACATTCCATTGAAGCTAGACATTCATCTAATAATGGAGTTCCTAAATCGGTTAGAGTATGCGGTAAAGATTTGATTAGTTCATTTTTGTCAATATTTGAATTGGCAAAATCCCAAGCCAGTTTTCCTTGTCCTGAATTGCATATATTTATTCCAAAAGTATCGCTATTTTTTAAGGATTCATGGCTTACTATTTTTCTATCGATACATATTAAAACTAAAGGGGGGTTCATTGACAGTGAACAAAAGCTAGAAACTGTAAGTCCTCCAAATTTATTATTTTCGTTAAAAGTTACTAGAGTCACACCTGCTGCAAACCTTCGCATTAGTTCTTTAAAAAGATCATTGTCAACTGCCATATTTCACCTTTAAAGGACCTATCTATTTAGTATAATTTGGTTTCTTTCTATACGGGCTCTTCCTTTATATAGCGATTGAACGCGTAAGTACAACGTATAATTTGCAAAGGTGTAAATCTTGATAGGTCAACATAATCGAATTGTTAACGCCGGTATTCTATTACTAGCTGCATTTTTATTCATTGTTTTTGTGTCTGATGATTCTGAAGCTGCGACTTACAAAGTTGATAGTTTAGGTGGTTCAGACTATACTAACATAACACAAGCCGTCGAGAATGCATCAGCTGGAGACACAATTAATATTGCTTCTCGAAACTATTTTGATGCAGTAGATGTTGATAAGAGATTAACTATTACTGGTGGAAATTATGGAGTCAGTTTAAACAATTTGTATAGTTATTGCTATGAGAACGATCTTATTGGATATTATCAGTTTGATCAATCTGGAACCTATGTTTATGATAGGGTATGGTGTGAAAATAATTATGGATATTTATCTGGAGCAGTTCGAACATCTGGCTTTACGGGAGATTATGCAATAGATTTTGATGGAGGTGATGATTATGTCGCGATAGATCATGATTCCGTCTACAATGTTTCTATAGTTTCAATAAGTGCTTGGATTAACTTGGATGATAATGATACAGATGATAGAATAATATTTTCTAACTATCAGCAACCTAGCGATTCTGAACGGCAGGGATATAAAACTTTTATAAACTCTAATGCTGAGTTTGAATTTATATTTGGTTTTGGAAGCAGTAGTGGTGCTTGCCAATCAGATACCGAAATTACTGAGAATACTTGGACTCTAGTTACTGCAACTTATGACGAATCTAGTATAAAATTGTACATCAATGATGAATTAGATGCTACCTGTAATTATACATCTTCCATTTCGAATAGTGATGGTAAGCAGACATTTGGTGCAGGAGATTCTAATTCAGATGACACCTATGATAGTTTCTTCGATGGGACAATAGATGAACTGCTAATATGGAAGAAGGCTTTGACTTCAACCGATATAGAAAATATTTATTGGGGTGGTAATCAAAAACCACGAATTAATGCAAGTGAAGGTAGTTATGCAATAAGACTAACAGTTGACAGTTCCGTTGTAAGAAATATTGAAGTAGCATTCACTGGCCCCGATATTGGCGAGAGTAGTGGAGATGCCGGTTTGGTAATTCAAGGTACGGATGGCGATCCAATAACTGGAATTACAATTTCTGATGTTAGGTCAATATACAATAGAAATGGCCTTAGAGTATCTAATGCTAAAGATATAGATGTCTATAGTTTTAGTGCACAGGGGTGTGGCTCTAATAGTCTTAAGATTGGTGTAACGTTATACAATATGACCAGTTCCAATTTTTGGAATGGCGATATTCAATGTGCAAAAATAGCGGGATATCTTTTTACATCAGGAAGTAATAATAATATTCTTAACACAATTCAAGCGTATAGCTGTAAAGTAGGCTTCAAAGTAATATCTAATGGAAATTATTTCAATAGTACTTATGCCGGTAATAATGAGGATGTAGGTATGTTGTTTTATGGTTCTGATAATAATCAAATTAATAATGGGAATTATTATAGTAATAAATATGCCGTAGGCTTTACAAGAGGTGCTGAAAATAATCGCATCAAAGATTTAAATTTTGGTGATAATGATGATTATGATATTCACCATGGTTATGATTCAAATTCAACTAGAAATGGTTGGAATAATATATTGATAGATACCGATTTTGAGGAGCTATATATTGATTCAGCCTCACGATTGCTCGAGAAAACCTTGGTCGAGACTACAATTACTGATAATGGAACTTATGCCTGGAACCGAGTCAATACAACTTTAGATAACAATCGAAAAGCATATTCAGGAACTAACTCTTTCTGGGTAGGTGACTCTGAAGATGATGAATATAGAGCAAGTTGGAATGTTTCATTCAAAATGAAATCCGACGTAAGTCTTCCTAGTGGTGGCCTTGATGAATCCAGAATACTAGAAATTCAAACTTGGTACAAAACTGAAGAGAAAAATGATGGAGGCCGAGTATACATTACAAAAGATTCAGGAAGTAACTGGAATCTTTTGACACCATTAGGTGGATATGATTCGTTAATGTATGATGGTTCGCAATGTGACAATGATGAGAAAGCATTTACGGGCGATGAATCTTCATGGCAAAGTAAGAAATTTAATTTGTCTGGTTATCGAGGAGAAGATATTAGAATAAAATTCGTATTTTGTAGTGATAATGGTGGTGAACAAGAAGGTTGGTATATCGATGATGTGAAAATTTACAAGGATAGTGATTCAACGGTTGTTACCTATTTTGATGATTTTGAAAGATTAGGACATATGTGGGTTGACCCAAGAGATTGGGTTCACGAAGGAAATCCTGAATATAGTGGAAAGAAAGATGCAGATATAGTAATAATCGAGGGCACGAGCTCAGAGGTTTTGCTTAATACATCTATCAACAAGGATATGATAATTCATCTAAAAATGGATGAAACTGGTACTAGTTCTGCATATGATTCTGTGGCTGGGCAATATTGGTATAGGACTGGCAATACAAATTATGTGTCTGGGTTATATGGTAATGCAGCAAATTTTGATGGTTCTGGAGATTACATTTATTCTAGCTATGATTATATTTCAACGACTCCTTATAGATTTGATGAAATAACAATTTCTAGTTGGGTTAAATTTGATTCATTTCCATCTGGTAGTACTGATTATGATACTATAGTGGCTACTGATAGAGAGGGGTGGTTTAGATTACAAGTTAATAGTAGTGGGAATCCTATAGCTTATGGTTATTTTTATAGTCCTAATGGTGATAAAAGAGCTATTGGAGATAATGCATTAGTTACTGGTGTTTGGTATCATCTTGCAGCAACCTGGAGTGAGACTACAGATGATATCAAACTTTATGTCAATGGTACCTTAGTCAAAACTTATTCATTCTCAGAAACAACTCCTTATCTTCGAACTGGTTATTCTGCTTATATGTATATTGGAAGAGATTACAACGGGCATTATATGGATGGGACTGTTGATAATGTACAAGTTTGGCAAGAGGATTTTTCAGCTACTAATATCAAAGCTATTTATGACAATCCAATATCCGGTCCCTCTCTTTATTCAACAAGATATTATGGAGGTTCTGATGATAAGACCGGTAACGAAGGTCAATTAGATGATATTTTTGTAACTACTAAAATTTATGACGGTTCTTCATCAGGTTCTAATGTAGATACTTATATTGGTATTAGATATGGAGATTGGACTCGTGAAATTGCTAAGGCTACTATTAGTGATAATAAACTAGAAGCTAAGGTTTTCGATTTCCGTGTTTATAATCGCAATAAGGATAATTTGTATTATTCATTATCGTCCGCAGTTTCAGGCGCTAGCAGTGGTAATGTTCTCGAATTATGGCCTGGGAAATATAAAGAAAATGTAGAGGTTACAACAAAGATTGCAATACTTGGTGCTGGAACAACTAGAACAATTCTTGATGGTAGATATCGAGGTCCTGCGATTAAATTTTACAATACTGCTTCCGATTATTCATCTGTTAAGAATTTGAGAGTAACGCATTCTTCTAATCAATCTTCTACTTGTCAGACTGGAACTGGATACGGCGGTGCAATTTATTCAATTTATTCAGACTTCTTAACGATTGACAATGTTCATTTCTTTGAAACCTATATTGGTTATATGTCATGTTATTCATATGATAATGAAATTCTTAATTCTGAGTTTGATAGAGGATCTATCAGTAGTTTTTATAGTGCACTTAGCATTTATGGAGGTGATAGATACGATGTAAAAAACAATATAATTACAAAATATTCTTATGGTATTTATTTATATTATAGTAACCAAGGTTCATATTTCTACAATAATTCCATCCATAATAATACTAATTATGGAATATATAGTTATTATTCAGGCCATTCTTCTTACTCTAGTAATCCTCTTGTTTTCGAAAAGAATAGTTTGGTTGACAATGGTTACGGTTTTTACAAAGCAGATACCAGTAGTTCTTATGGCCGATATATTCAATTTAAGGATAATTTAGTTAAAAGTAATTCTAATTATGGTGTGTATTGTTATTACTACTGTTGGGACTGGAAGGTAGAAAATAATACGTTTGATGGAGATGATGATCAAACTTATGGTTGGTACTCTTATCAATACGGATATGGAATAGAATTTGGAAATAATACATTTAGGGAACACACAGCTAAAGACATTTATCTCCGATACTGTGGAACTGGGGCTCTTGCTAATAAATTCTTTTACAACACATATTCCACTATTCAAATTTCATCTAGTTGTCAAGTTGATATTTACAATAATTTAAATGTTAAGACTGTTGAGGAAGATAGTGATGCATTTTCTAACGTAGAAATTGAAATTAAAGATAGTTCTAAAACGTATTATGAAACATCACAATGGGGTGGTTCCGATTCTCTGACTGATAGTAATGGGTTCATCTCAAGTTCAATGTTGATACGTTCGGGTTATTATTCTTCCAGTTCTACCCTTACTGACAATAATATTACAGTTAATCTTGCATACG
>LWDU01036297.1_pt1 | contig 28920 bp, 23 predicted proteins | sample 727161 | NCBI WGS metagenome assembly LWDU01 (sample SAMN04566230, study PRJNA314399) | hydrothermal vent metagenome | isolation source: deep sea hydrothermal plume seawater | place: Mexico: Gulf of California, Guaymas Basin | collected 2004-07-11
GTTTGTCTCAGAAACAACTTTGTGGCACGGATTCCGGACACGGAAAATGGGGAAGTTGTATTCACGTCGTCAGTAAATGGCAGGCACGGTCCCGGCAAGCTAAGATGCGGGCGAATCGATCCCGTTGGGATAACGTACCACGTTCCGCCACACACCGACAACGACACGGAAATCTCGTTGAACGGCTGTAATTTGTCGCCAGACTCCAGGAAATTGTTGAATTATGTCGCAGCAGGTCGCCCAGGAAATTCTCACGGAACTTGAATCGCTGAGACTGATTGACCCCCACACCCATATCAATCCACTATCTGCGGCGTCTGAGACGCTGGCGGACATCATGGGCTATCACTATTACACAGAGCTGACTCATTCTGCGGGACTGGCGAAGGATCAGATCGAAGAACCGGGGATTTCACCAAAGGAAAAGGTCGGCCGTCTGGTTCCCTGGCTGAGTACGATTGAAAACACGGCTCAGTACAGCTGGTTGCTGGAAATGTGCCAGGCTTTCTTTGACTTCACCGATGACCGCATTACAGAAAGCAACTGGGAGTCACTGTACGATGCCTCTCTGGCCAAAATGCAGGCTCCGAACTGGGAGCAGCAGGTACTGGAACAAAGTGGTCTGGATCAGGTGTATCTCACCAACGATTTCGATGATCCACTGACCGACTTCGACACACGGTTTTATGTGCCGTGTCTTCGTACAGATGATCTGGTTTTCCATCTCGGCAAGTCAGAGGTCAGGGAACGGCTACAGCAGTGTACGGACGTCACCCCTGGCAACTCGGCTGCCATGAAGCATGCACTGGCGCAGCTGTTTACTCACTTCACCACGAACAACGCTCGTGCGTGTGCGATATCGCTGCCACCATCATTTGCCCCTCGAGCGGTTGATTCCGGGACCGCTGACGCCGTAATTGCGAAGGTATTTTCCGGCACAGAATTAACAGAAAGTGAGTCGGAGTCGCTCAGCTGCTTTGTCTTCTGGAGTCTGGCTGAGTTGTGCGTGGAATACAAACTCCCATTTGACCTGATGATTGGCGTCAATCGCCGGGTGTTTGAAGCGGGCGTTTTTCAGGGGCAGGATTTGTACGACAAACGAGTGTCACTGATTCAGTACAAAGCCCTCTTGAATGCCTTTCCGCAGGTCACGTTTCCCATTTCGGTATTGTCTGAAACCAGTAATCAGGAACTGGTCAGCTATTCGTGGATTTTTCCAAACGTCGTCACAAACGGGCACTGGTGGTATTCCAACATCCCCGTTTTCATCGAAAATGACACGCGAGCTCGGCTGCAGGCAGTGCCAAAAACCAAGCAAATCGGCTATTACAGTGACATGTACAAGTTGGAATTTGCTTTGCCAAAATTCGCGATGTATCGCTGGATTCTCTCCAAGGCACTTGCCAATGATTTTGTTGTCGACCGAGGTTGGACGGTTGAAAAAGCGGTAGAACTGGGAAAATTGGTGCTTCGTGGCAATGTGGAGACCATTTTCGGCTCCGCATAATGCACATCCGCTCAGTATGAAGTGCGCGAGACGGCTTCAGGGCTGAAAATGCCGGTTCGCGTGAACCAGAGTGTCCAAACCGAATTCGAAAAAGGTCTTTGCCGAGCATCGTGCAATTGTTTTGTCTAGAATCGCCGCACGTGCGTAGGTTTGCGTGAGATCCTGTTTATTCTTACTGTCATCTTTTTGAGAGACCACTGGTCCGGAGTTATTTCCTTATGCCTCGCATCGTTCTGCTGAAAGAAGGTCAGGCGATCCCGTATGAACTGACTGAATTTCCAGCCCGTTTGGGACGGCATCCTGACTGTACTGTTCAGCTGGACTCCAACATGGTGTCGCGTTTCCACGCACAGATTGTAAAGCAGGACGATCAGATTCTGCTGGAAGATCTCGGCAGTGGCAACGGGTCGTTTCTTAACGGAAAGCAACTTGAAGCGTCATCGCCGACAACACTCAAGAACGGTGACCGTATTAAACTCGGCCCCATCAAGTTTCGCTTCGAAGACGAATCCACAACTGACGCGGACTCCAGTCGATTTGGCATAACGGCCGGCCTGGAATTCAGTGAAGACTCCAGCAGCACGATCATGGGCGCCGCAGCAGCTGGCGGCTATGGCCTGCTGGACGTACGTCCGGAAGACAAGCTGAAGGGTATCCTGAAGATCAACAAGGCGCTGGCCGGTACGGTCAAAGTCGAAAACATTACGCCCCGCATTCTGGAATCACTGTTCGAGATCTTTCCGCAGGCCGATCGCGGTTCCATTCTGATTCGGTCGTCACCGGGTGCTCCATTGCTTCCAGTGGCCCAGAAACACCGTGACTTAAACAACGACGAAACGGTGCGCCTGAGTCGCACGATCCTGGAAAAAGTTCTGGAAGAAAAGTCCGCGATCCTTTCGGCCGACGCCGCCAGTGACTCCCGGTTCAGTGCGAGTGAATCCATATCCAGCCTGACGATCCACTCGATGATGTGTGTTCCCATGCTGGATCTGGAGGACAACCCGTTCGGCGTGATCAATCTCGACACACAGAATCCGATGAAGCGATTCACCGATGATGACCTTCAACTGCTGCTGGCCGTCGCCAGCCAGGCCGCCAACGCGTATGAAAACGCCAGGCTGCTGGTCACCTACATGGCCAAGCAGAAGCAGGACAAGGAAATGGACATCGCGATGGGAGTTCAGCGAGCTCTGTTGCCCGAGAAGCTCCCCGATGTCAAAGGCTACCAATTCTTCGCGTCTTACGATGCAGCCCAGGCTGTCGGGGGCGACTACTTCGACTGTTTCATGATTGGTGATGACAAGGTCTGCGTTTCCTTCGGCGACGTGGCCGGCAAGGGCGTCCCGGGGGCGTTGATCATGTCAAGAATCGCCAGTGTGGTGCAGAACACGATGACCTTCACAGACGATGTGTCGGTTGCCATACATCGCATCAATGACCACATGTGTCACAGCATGGTTGAAGGCCGATTTGTGACGTACATCCTGGGCGTCATCGATCTGAAGACGAACATAATCACGCTCGCGAACGCAGGACACATGTCACCCGTCATCAAGAAGGCAGACGGTACCATCGAAGAATTCAGCGACGACATCATCGGCATCCCCATTGGCATCATGTCAGGATATCAATACGAAGTCGTGGAACGCCGGATTGACCCAGGCGACATCTTCACGCTGATCACAGATGGCGTGGATGAAGCGATGGATCACGACGACAACCTGTATTCCAAGGAACGAGCCGTCAGGTTTATCGAGAACGGATCAACGGATCCCGAACAACTTGGCAAAGATCTGTTGGCAGACGTACGTTCTCACGCTAATGGTCGCGCACAGAATGATGACATCACGATTATGGTCTTTGGACGAACTGACTGACGGGTGAACGGCGTGTTGCCACTGCTCTTCAATCGATTCGCCATTCTTTCACTTCCTGCTTACAAAACTCGAATCTCGTACTCATCTGCCGAAAACTGATCCGCGGAACGGATGCCGACACCGCGTTGCCACGACGCACTGCGTTGCGTGTTTGGCCAGGAACAGATACTAAAGCAGTTTACTTATTTTCGTTGACCGTCCGGGCTGGTGGGCATGCCGTTCTACTGGCTGGACCACCTCTTTCGCAGCCACGAATCAGCGTAATTCGCTGTAGTCTGACCTCGCGAACATGGCTGTCCTTCAACAACTCTTTGGCGAACCGCCTCTGCCATCGTTTCTGATTCTGGATGATGTCACCACGATTGGCCGTCATGATGACTGCGAAGTGATTGTCCCGTCGCCGGCCGTCAGTCGCTTCCACGCCCGGATTACGTGTGAAAACGATCGGTTCTTCGTCGAAGATCTCAACAGTCGCAACGGAACACTGCTGAACGGCCAAAAAATCCAGGAACGAACGCTGTTGAATGACGGCGATCAAGTGGAATTCTCGACGCTGCCCTATGCGTTCGTGACTCAGAACTGGTTGTCGGAAGCTGCGGGAAGCTGGGGAGTCAAAGCGAAAGTCATCAGCGTTTCAAGCACGGGCAGTGACAACGAAGACTCCATTCGACGACTGATCGTTGCGCCGGGTGACCACATATCGAACGATGACCTGGGCACTGATATCGTTCGTGAGGGACAGGTCGTCAACCGAATGTCGATCACCGACGATAGCGCGTGGCCGGTTCTGACGGACGCGACACAGAAGCTGAATCATGTTCTGCGAATGGTCTACGGGCTGCGTCGGACAATTGTACGCGACGAGGTTATCTCATGCGTATTGCAGAACCTTTTTGACGTCTTTCAATCGGCAGAACGAATTGCCGTTGTTCTGCGAAACGAACACGGCAAGGGCATCGAAGTCGCCGCGGCTGTTTCGCGGCTGCCGGACGAAGAAGTCCAGATCTGCCTGCCGGTCGTACGAAGCTGCATGCAGAACACCGAGGCCATGTTGTACGTTGACCACTGGAAAGGCGAAACCTCAGGGAATGCCGAACTTGAAAACCCGACGATGCGGTCCATCATGTGTGTGCCTCTGATCGGAGTGATCGGACATAGCATCGGTGCCATCCAGGTAGACAACAAGAATGCAAGACGGCCTTTGGAAAAAGAGAATCTTGAACAGTTGGTTGTGATCAGCCAGGTCATTTCCTTTGCCATGGAACAGGCTGTTGCCGCCGAGGCAGAAGTTGCCCGCGCCGTGCTGGACACGAACATCGCATCCGCCGAACGACTACGATCTCAGCTGGCACCGACGGCGCCGCCGGAAGTCAGGGGCTATCGCCTGGCTCATGAACTCATCCCGGCACCGGATATGGCGGCAGACCTGATCGACTATGTGACACTGCCGGACGGGCGAATTGCATGTCTGTTGCTCGATGTTTCGGCACGCGGACCTGAGTCTGGAGATCTGATGGCCCTGCTGGCACGTCAGCTGATCGGAGCAGTCACCGAAACAGGGTCGGCTGCCGAAGCCATCCGCCAGACCGAGGAAACCCTGTCGCAACGACTCGAACATGTACCTACGGTCATTTCCGTCGCCGTGCTGATTCTTGATCCCAAACGTTCCACGGTAACGTTTTCAGTAGCTGGGCATTGCCCGTTGGCATTTATCCATAAGAACCAGGTAAAGGAACTCGACAGCTCAGATGCCATCGGTCCACCGCTGGGTGACGGACGTGACTCCTGTGTCGAGTCTGAAATTGAACTTAACGACAATGATGTGATTCTGCTGTGCAGCGATGGCATCACGAAGCTGATGTCTCCGGCCGGAAACTTTCTCAGCCGACCGCAGATGGTGGCGATGATCAAAGACGCCGCTTCGGCACATCGCACGGTCTTTGAATCCAGCCTGCGGCGAAGGCTGACTGCTCACCGCAGCGACGCTCCGTTGGTGGACGACGTGGCATTCGTGATCATTCACCGAAGCAAATCGGCAACAACGATTGTGAATCAGGATATTTCGACAGCGGAATCCGAGACGCAGGACGCATGAATAACGAAGTCTTCTGTGCGGAACAGGTTCTTGGCCCCGAAGGCAGCATCGCACGGCGCCTGACGGCCTATGAATCCCGGCCCCAGCAACTGGCAATGGCGAACTCCGTCGAGCAGGCGATTCGCGACGGCCATCATCTTGTCGCCGAAGCCGGTACCGGCGTGGGCAAAAGTTTTGCGTATCTGGTGCCGGCAATCCTGGCGGCGGGACAGCGTCGGAACGAGGACGATAAATGCCGTCGGATCATCGTTTCCACACATACGATCAGCCTGCAGGAGCAGTTAATCGGAAACGACATCCCGTTTCTGCAGGCCGTTCTTCCCGTGGAGTTCTCAGCGGTGCTGGTCAAAGGACGCGGCAATTACGTCAGCCTGCGTCGGGCCGCCAAAGCCACTCAACGAGCGTCGCAGCAAATGCTGTTCGAAACGGACGGTCAGCGCCAATTGTCAAAAATCAGTGACTGGACGCAGAAGACAACGGACGGCAGTCGCTCAGACCTTCCCTTTCAGCCTTTGTCACAGGTCTGGGACGAAGTCGCCAGTGATCACGGCGACTGCCTGGGCAAGAAGTGCCCGACCCACAATGAATGTCATTACTACCGGGCCCGCCGTCGGGTCTGGAATGCTGATTTGCTGGTCGTCAACCACGCCCTGTTTTTCTCCGACCTGGCCCTGCGCCGCGAAGGGGCCAGCATTCTGCCGGACTATGACACGGTGATCTTTGACGAAGCCCACACAATCGAAGCGGTAGCGGCTGATCATCTGGGGCTGAAGGTGTCCGAAGGACAATTCAACTATCTGATGAACAAGCTGTACAACGATAGTGCCCAGCGTGGACTGCTGATCGTACACAAGCTTGAGAACGCTCAGCGCCAGGTGATGAAAGTCCGTCATCTGTGCCGGAACTTCTTTCTGGCCGTCGACGACTGGTCAGAACGTTTCGGTCGCAGCAACGGCCGCCTGGATCGGACGGTCGATGTGGAAAACAATCTTTCGCCTGCTCTTGCCGAGCTTTCCCGCATGCTGGAAGTCCACGCTGAACGAGTTTCCGGCGACGGCGACAAAGTCGAACTGAGAGCAGCCGCCACACGATGCAACGGTCTTGCCGACGGACTGGTCGCATGGTGCCAGCAACGGGCCGATGACGCTGTCTATTGGATTGAACGGTCCGGCCCCCAGAAACAGCGTCTGGTCCTGATGAGCGCCCCGGTTGAGGTAGGGCCAATTCTGCGAGAGCAGTTGTTCAACAAGGTCTCCAGCGTCATTCTGACCAGTGCAACGTTGGCCATTGGCACGGAGGACTTTCGCTTTTTTCGCAGCCGCATTGGTGTGACGGACGGCAAAGACGATCGGCAGGGCAGCCCGTTCGACTACGAACGTCAGGTACGGCTGATTCTTTCGTCAAACATGCCGGACCCGGCGGCAGAATCACGAAAGTTTCAGCAGGAGGCCTGCAAACGCATCCAACGCCATCTTCTGGAGACTGACGGCCGTGCCTTCGTACTTTTCACCAGTTACAGCATGATGACGTTCTGCACAGAACGACTTCAGGGCTGGCTGGCGGAACACGACCTGACGCTTTATTGCCAGGGAAAGGGAATGCCTCGTTCCGCGATGCTGGAACGGTTCAGGAAGGACGACCGAGCCGTTCTGTTCGGAACGGACAGTTTTTGGCAGGGTGTCGATGTTCCCGGCGACGCGCTGCAGAACGTCATTATCACACGGCTGCCGTTCAGCGTGCCCGATCATCCGCTGCTGGAAGCACGGGTCGACGCCATCAAAGAACGCGGCGGCAATCCCTTTAAAGAGTACCAGATCCCGGAAGCCGTCATCAAACTGAAACAGGGCTTTGGACGACTCATTCGCAGTCGTCAGGACACCGGCCGTGTGGTCATTCTGGACCCACGCGTCCTGACGAAGTTCTACGGTCGTCTTTTTCTGAAGAGTCTGCCGGACTGCCGAGTTGAAATTGACGACGGTGAAACCGTGGAACCGGTGGCGACGGAGTAACGTCGTTACGGTCTGCGAATACGTGCGGCAAGCTGCTGAACGGCCTCACTCATCGCAAGGCGAGCCTTCGTAAAGCCCATTGGCGTCGGCGATTGCGAACGCACGTAATCGAGTACAATTTTTTCGGCCTGCATGAACTCACGGCAGACGTCCGGTATCTCGTTGGCAATCTCTGTGGGAATCGTTGTAACACCATTGCAGTCTCCGTGCAGCAGGTCTGCGGGGTACACCGTAATGCCGCCGACGACAACCGGTACGTTCACCGAAAGGATGTGGCAGGCACCGTGCGAACAGCACGTCGGAAACCTGAGCGCCTGAACCTGGTCAAGGTCGCGGCCCGTGCCTGACGTGATCAGGCCGCTGCAACCGAAAGCCTGATAGGTCGTACACATGACCTCGCCGAACGTCGCGGCCGCCGATGGTTCATCCAGATCCTGAAAGACGATCACTGCGGGTCCCGCAATGTCGGCCAGCCCCTCCAGTTGTCTGTCGATGCTGGAATACACGTCACCGTCGCGCGGCGGTGACAATGCCCGAAACGTCGCGGTGGACGCGTAGCCCACCATCGGAGGAAGTTCCGGAAAACATGCGTTAATTGTCCTGTTCAGGTACCCACTGCTGCGGGGACGCACATTGAACAGTTCGATCACGTTGCACACGGTGGGAGTGTCAACTGCAGCGCAGAAATCGTTTCCCGCGAAATGTCCGGCATGACGGTTCCTTGTGTACGATCAATCCGATGGTGCGTTCGTTCTGAGGTCACCGATCACGTGAGCGTGTCACCTTCCTGGGGGCCGTGTTCCGTCAGCGTCAGAATCTCAGGCCCCGACTCCGTCATCAACACGGTGTGTTCGAACTGCGCAGAAAGCGATTTATCCATCGTTCGCACCGTCCAACCATCGCTCTTATCGAGACGTGTTTTCCATCCGCCAATATTCAGCATCGGTTCAACCGTGAAGCACGTACCGGGTTTCAGGATATCGCGGGTCGAAGCAAAGTTAGGGAAGTGAGGAATGCCAGGATCCTGGTGGAACTCCTGACCGATGCCATGTCCCTGGTACTCACGGACGACAGCGTACCCTCCATCCGTCGCCGACATCTGGATGGCGTGGCCGATCTGCCGGACTGTGCCTCCCGGCCTGCATGCTCGGATGCCAACGAAGAGTGCTTCAAAGGTGGCCTGAACCAGCTGTCTGGCCGCTGTGCTCACTTCACCAATCATGAATGTTTCTGACTGATCGCCGTACCAGCCGTCAACAATCGTAGTGATGTCGACATTGACGATCTCGCCATCCTTGAGCGGCGTTTCATTCGGAATGCCGTGACACACAACTTCGTTGACGCTGGTGCATATCGTCTTCGGATAACCATGATATCCCAGACACGCAGGAATGTGCCCGTGATCGAGCGTGTATTCGTGAGCCAGACGGTCCAGTTCTTCGGTCGTGGTTCCCGATTTTACGTGGGGTCGTAAAACGTCCATCAGCTCCGCATTAAACCGGCTGGCAGCGCGCAGGCACTCGATCTGTTCCGCACCAGTATAAAGGGGGATTTTCCTTCGCAGCGGCGACAAGTTTTTTTCTCCGAATTCGCCGCGAATAAAAGAGCAGCGTCAAGTGGAACGACGTCAGTCGGAGCCCCGGTCCAGCCGGTGCCTGTGAACTGCTCCAGGTGTTTAAGTAGTCTCGCCCCGATGGTTCGCAGGCAATGGGACGATTATTGCCGGCCAGTTTGCCCTGTCAATCTACCGCAACCCCCCATTAAAAAAAGGCCCAACTGTAGGTATCGAATATGACCGCGCCACGACGTTTACCGTCATTAGGGCAAGTAACGGATGGGCACGTGCTTCGTGGAAATCGCTGCCTGCCCGCACAGAGATCGTGGCATTCAGCCCCGTATTGGATATGCGGGTTGAATCCTCATCACGAGCGACACACCACTCGACTTCAGTTCCGCCCTGTCTGACAGTACCATCATGCTGCGTCGTGATGTCTCTTCCAGAATGCCAAAAGGGAGGGGGAGGGCGAAACAATTGGTGCCGCAGGTGCTGAAACTTTGATCTCGCACGCTCAGATTCAGAGAAATCCTGACTTCGCCATTCCCGGCGTTGAGATGGACGGCATTCGAATTCCCTGGCATCCGAATCGCGAATTCGCTTAGCCCCCAGGAAACAACTATGACGGCCGAATCGCCACAGCAACACGCCGGAAACCGTCGTCAACTCCTGCGCGCCGGGATCGCTGCGACAGCAGCTGGCACCTGGACTGACTGCCTGGCCGAGGCAGACATGGATGCATTTTCGTTTGTGATCGTCAGTGACACACACCTGGGCCGCAAGGACAGCAAGACACCGGAAAAGCAATGGCAGCAGGGAATCGCGGAGATCAATAGCGGGCCGGGTGACTTCGTGCTGCATTTGGGTGACGTGGTCGACAAGGCCAGAGCCACACAATATCCACGCTACGTTGCCGCGCGCGCTGAACTGACGAAGCCGATTCACGAAATACCGGGGAACCACGACACCACCGAGTTATTTCAGCGGCATGTCTGCGACCGCATCGATAGATCGTTCGACCACAACGGAGTCCGCTTTGTGCTGTTCGGAAATGCTCATTCGGACTCACACGACGGCTTCATCACGACCAGCCAGCTTGCATGGCTGACTGAGGAATGTGCCCAGGCAGCGGCGCAGGATTTGAAGATTGTGTTCTGTTGCCACGTGCCCATTCATTCGAACGGCCATCCGGATCGAGGCTGGTATGTCAAGCCGGACAACGGTCAGACCGAGTTCTACGAACTGCTTGCAGAACATGCTGGCCGAGTGCTGTTGTGCCTGCATGGACATTTCCACAACGGAATTCGTGGCTGGCGCGATCACCATAGCGTGGTCGAAGTGTTGTGCCCGTCACTGTGCTACAACCAGAACCGCAACATGGCAGAACATCTCAGCAGCGGCAACGCATCCGGATTCTTTGTGCCGGAATTGCGGACGGGCTATACGATCGCAACGCTCGGCAATGGGCGACTGGTACTGCAGTACAAGCCGCTGGGCAGCGAAGTCGGTGCAGATTATTCGGCTGAGTGGAAGTAGAAACATTCACCCTGCGAACAGTCTGAGAACGGCCACGCCCGTTCTCAGGATTCGGATACGATCTCCGAACGCATCTTTCTGGCCCCTCCTCCCAGAAACAACACGTCAACCCCCGCGCACAGCAGAGAAATCCCCTGTTCCGCATACTCACGGACGGCGTCGGCCGTGACACCAAACGATCCGATCGAAATGTCTGCTGCTTTGCATGTCGTGACGACATGGTCAATCGCGCTGGTGACCTCAGAGTCGTTGATCTGTCCCATTTTCCCAAAACTCGCAGACAGGTCATATGGCCCCAGCAGGACCGCGTCAATCCCGTCCACTGCCACGATGGCCTCGATGTTTTCGACAGCGAGTTTGTGTTCGGCCTGCACAATCACAGCGATGTGTTCGTTCGCCGAAGCGACATATTCGTCGAACCGAAAGCCATAACCGTGTGCTCGAGCCAGTCCCACACCGCGGGAACCGACTGGCGCATAGCGAGCATATCGGACGACCTCGGCCACCATTTCCGGAGTGTTCGTCTGAGGCACGATGACTCCCTGCGCACCCAGATCCAGCACCCGCTTGATCCACCCCTCGTCGCACTGCGGGACTCGGACAATACACGGCACTCGGTCACCCACAGCCTGAAGAATCCCCAGGATATCACCGGTATCGAGCGGCCCGTGTTCTGCGTCGATGAACAGCCAGTCGAATCCGGCGTCCGCCAGAATCTCTGCCGTCGCCGCAGTCGGCAGGGTGACCATTGTCCCAAGCAGTTGTTCACCTGCTCTTAAACGTCGTCGAAAATCGGTGGGCTTCAAGTCTGATCTCCGTGAATAGAGTCACTGCTCAGGCAAATCATACGACTCTCACGTCGCAGTCCGGTGATTATAGCCAATCACCTGAATTCGTACCCCGCACGGACAATGTTCTTTCCGTTCGTGACCGAGGCGAGGCTGTCTCAGGCCGGCCCATCGTGCCGCCAAACAACTTATGGCGCCGGTACGACCGCCCAAGACAAAATCTGCAGAATCCTCAATTCCCCCTGATCCCAATCCGAAAAATCACCGTTGTATTGATAAATCAATGTGATATCATTGTGGTATCTCAATAATGTCGTGACGTTTCCGAAGGAATCCCGCTGATGAACCAGGAAAAACCATTTCATCCCCTGTCAGGCTGGCTGCCACTACTCTGTGTGATCGCCTTGTTTATAGCTGGTCCCGGCACAATCATCTGGGCCGCCACGCATGAGATAATTCCGGCGTTACTGCTTCGGTTTCATGGCCGTCGCTCCCAATGATTCGCGGGTGCTGTTGCTGTTCGGTGAATACAAGGGGTCCGCCAAGCAGGCGGGTTTCTACTGGGTAAATCCGTTCTATACCAAGAAGAAGCTTTCGCTCCGAGTACGCAACTTCGAGACGGGATCCACGGCTACGCCCGATAAGAAAAATGAACTTGGTCACGTTGTCTCGAAAGGCGGCCGTACCGCCAGCAAGCCGTCCAAGGTGAATGACAGGGATGGCAATCCGATCGACATTTCCGCGGTGGTCGTCTGGAAGTCGTTGACACGGCGGAAGCGCTGTTCAGGGTCGATGACTATGAGAACTTTGTGGAGGTCCAAAGCGAAGCGGCGTTGCGGATTCTGGCGAGCCGTCACCCATACGACAGCGAAGATTCGGAGGTCTCACTTCGTGGCAATGCGGTTGAGGTTTGTCAGCAGTTGCAGAGTGACATTCAGGAGCGACTGGACCAGGCGGGAGTGGAAGTGATTGAGGCCCGTATCAGCCATCTGGCGTACTCACCGGAAATTGCCGCGGCAATGCTTCAACGGCAGCAGGCTCAGGCCGTCGTGGCCGCGCGAACCCTGATTGTCGAGGGTGCTGTCGGAATGGTCGATATGGCTCTGGCGCACTTGAAACGCGACGGAGTTGTGGAGCTGGACGAGGATCGCAAAGCCACTATGGTCTCAAACCTGTTGGTTGTATTGTGCAGCGGTGGACACACGCAACCGGTTGTGAACACGGGAACACTTTACAGCTAGCCGACAATCCGGACCTTTTTCGACCGTCGTATTTGCGGAAGAAGGTCCGGGCATTTTGCATGATGCCGAGTACTTGCAGGATCCTATGGCCAGAGAATCATTCTTGCTTCGAACTGATCCGAAGATTCTGGCAGCGCTGCGTCGCTGGGCGGAAGATGAGCTGCGCAGCACCAACGGGCAGCTTGACTACGTCCTGCGTGCAGCTCTACGCAACGCAGGACGACTGCCAAAGCCGAAAGACGAAGACGGGGAGTCTCGCTAAGCAGTTGCGGCCGACATGGATGCACGGAGGTGTGGCTGGTCACGGTCGTCTCGCTGCTTTACAGCAGTTTTCAGAATCACGCGGTCGTTCTGTAGCGGAATTCGCCAGGAATTACGGCAGTGACAGGTCGAAAGCCCTGGCGGCTTCCGCTACGACAAAAAGTAAATGGCTTCAGCCGACGATCGACTGTTGAACAGCCGGCGAAGGATTCTGTGTTCCACAGTCCTCACGTTGTTTATGATAGGGGCCGTGACGATCCTGTTCTTAGCGCCGGGTGTTTTTCGCAGTCGAATGCGAGTCGCCGTGTTGCGTGATTCGGAGACGCCCACGTGAAATTGACGCCGCAGTCCTGTCCCGTGCCGATGCTGCCACCAGGGACTTCGGTGGCAGACTATTGCGTCGTGCGATATGTCGGCAGCGGCTCGTTCGGCCGGATCTTTGCAGCCGTTGACGGGCGGACGCAGAAAACGGTTGCGTTGAAGATCTGCCCGACGGCCAATCCGGAAGCCCGCATTCTGCGACAACTGGAACATCCGAACATTGTCGGCTATGTCGACGAATTCAACTCGGAATTTGGCCATGTGACGGTCGTGGAATACGTAGATGGCGTTGCACTGTCATGTTTGCTGGAAGCTGTTCACAGAAAATCGTCCAGCCACCTGCGCGTTCGCGACGTGTTTAAGCAGATCGCAGACGGCACAGCCACGCCGGACGCCCCGCAATCAGAGCGTGATCAACTGGGGCCATCCATTGTGAAGTCGGGAGAGCGATTTGACATATTCGGCTGCCGCGTAGTGCTGCAAATGGCGACAGCCATCACGTATGCACACTCGCTGAGTATCTTCCATCGCGATATCAAGCCGGAGAATATTCTTGTCAAATTCTGCGGCACGGCAAAGCTGATTGACTTTGGAGTCGCCGGCGCAGATTCAGGCGGCAGTCAGCTGGGCGGCACTCTGTCGTACATGCCGGAAGCCGAATTGCAGCGACTGGCGGGCCTGGACCGAGAACTGGCTTCTGATCAAGCGAATCAATTGAGCGATGATTCTGCTGACATTTTTGCTTTGGGGGTTGTCCTGTACGAGATCTCCGTCGGTGACCTGCCATATCCGACAGTGAGTGCCGATCATTCGATTGTCGCCGCGGCCCGTGAAGCACTGCCGGGGCGTCACAATCTCGTCGCGACGCTTCGAGAAAACTTCTCCATCGAACCAGGCCTGCGCGAGATCATCGCCAACTGCCTGACACCGCCTGTCGCCGGCGATGGGGACGTCAACACGGGCTATTCTTCTGCGCGACAGTTGAGCGATGATCTGGAATGCCTGCTGTCAGCACGTCCCTTGCAACACGCTGCCGAAACAACGGCAGCAGCAATGTACCGTCGGTGGCGACGTCATCGAGCGTGGCTGTTGAGCGTCGCGGTATTCGCTGCGGTGGTGTGTCTGTCGATCTTTGCCGATCGACACTTGACAGCCAGTCATCTGGCGGCGGCAGCACAGTCGCTGGCTCGGCTGGATGCACATGACGGTGAGGTCCGTCAGGTCCCGGAAGAGATTCTCAGCGCTGCGTTTCGTCCAGGATTGTTTTCCGATTCGGCGGCACTGCGGACGCAGCGTGCGGAACTGTGCCACGGTCTTGGTGCGAGACTGCTGAGAAAAGGCAATCCTGCGAAGGCTGTGCCATTGTTGAAACGCGCGGTTGTTCTCGCCCCGCAGTCCGGCACAGCATGGAATGACCTTGGCGTTGCTCTGTTTCAACAGACGAACTATTCGGCGGCCATCGACGCGTTCAACCGCGCATTGACGATGTCATGTGACCACGCCGCAGTACTGAGTAATCGCGGAGCAACGTTTGCGGCGAACAACGAACACGACAGGGCTCGACGTGATTTCGGACGTGCGTTGAAAATTGATGCCCGCAACGAGGCCGCAAAACGACACCTGGGGCTGTTGGATTCGATCACCGCCGACCCACCGTTGTAAAAAGGCGAATCACGTTCCATCGCGGGGTTTCCGTGTTACCGATTGGCCACAGTGGAAACCTGGGTGACGGTGGCCATGTCCGATGAACTATGCCGGTCCCGTTGCAGATGTATGGTAATCGCGGTTGAACCCGCTTCTTCGTAGACCCAGATTTCTTCAACATAGCGAGACGAAATGATACGGATCCGCCGAGTGGGCACACCTGAAGTGATCTGGTGCGCTTTCATTCCGGGGACAACCCGTCCCTCACGCCTCGCAAGTTCCACATCGTCAGGTGGCAGATCATTGACCTCGCCGACCGTCATCCACTTGCCGGACAAGCGAGTCCAGCCGTGGCGTTCCAATCGCTGCAGAATCCGTTTCGCTTCCTGGGGAGCAGCGTCTTTGCACAGGAACCATGCTGTTTTCAGTCGTTCATCTTCGGCCAGGCGATGGGCCGGATCCTTCCAGCGCTCAAAGACAAATTGGTACACGTCAGCGACGTACAGAATCCCGTCCAGCTCACCATTGTCCTGACGTTCTTCCTGAACCTTCAGCCATTGCTTGATTGCCTGTTTCATTTCCGGCTGGCGGCCAAATTCGCGAAGCGTGGCCCCCAGTTCTTCAAGTTGACTGCGATTCAGGCGTGACACTGCGGCCAGTCGGGCATCGACGAACTCAGTCTTTATTTTTTCCAGAGCCACTGTCTCTTCCGGCAGTTCCCTTTCGAGCAATCGAACAACTTCAATTCCGTTGGCGGCGTCCGGCTGCAGCTGGTCAATAATCTGTGGTAATCGATAAATGCGGTACACTCGTCTGTGCATCCTCTGGCGACTGATTTTGTCCGCTGTCTCGTACTCGGCAACAGGATTCTGCAGAAACCGTTCTTCTGCCCCCGCGTCCAGCATCGCGTTGTTGCGATCCCAGCCCTTCAATTGCTGCCTCATGTCAACAAGGACTTTTTCCATGTCGCTTTCCGGCAAATTTGCGGCGACGACCAGTGACTGAAAACGAATCGCTTCCACGACAGCTGTCGGCACGCCGGTTTTTTCCGCCTGAACGGCCAGACGCAGCAGTCCTGCCGGATCGTTTTTGTTCTGGTCCCGTTGCAGACCAAACGCTTTTTCTCGCAGCTTTGTGATGTTAAACGTCAATTCCTTGTCTTCATAGAACTCAGCAATCTCAGCGTATTCGTCAGCGATTTCGTACATCGCTTCAGGATTATCCGACGCCGCGCGGTCAACTTTTCGAATCATCCGTTCCGTGTCAGTGGACCCGATCGCGATCCGCGTGACCTCAAGCCCGTAACGTGAACCGGATCGGTGCAGGACGCCCGACACGGTCACCCGTTGCCCGGCTTTCAGGTTGTTCGGAAGTACGGTCGTGCGTTGCGGTGTGATCAGCATCGGCAGCCTGCTGAAGCGAAACTGCTTCGACAGCCGTCCTTCATAGCGGCCGGAAATACTGACGGCTTTTCTCTTCAGTGACCACTCGGCCCATTTGATTTTCTGAGCCACGAATTCGCGAACGGACAGCGTTTGCCCCATCGCAGACGTAGAAAACACCAACGCGCACACAACGATCAGGCTGGTTCGATTGATTGCAGAAATAATTGGTTTGTGATTCGTCACTCTATGCCTCGTGTCCGACGTCGTTTAACGTCATTAATCGTTGTGGTCGCTTCGACGCCTGCTGCGGACCTCCGATGTCTGCTCGGGCTTCGATTGAATAACTGCATCATCGACCCGGTGTTCCCATTGCTCTGACGATTCCACAAAGTCGCGTTGTCGTGTCAGAATGGTCGTGACATCCGGGTCGTCTTCCGGTGAAAGTCCGATTTGTTCGCAGTGATCCGTATGTGTTAACAGCACAAACGATGTTGGATCGAGCTGCAGATTCCACGCGTCTGACGTGCCCGCTGCAGGTGCTTCCACGTATTGAATTCTGCCGGCAAACAAAACTCTCTGGTCACCGATTGCGCGCAACAGAGCACTGATCTGTGGAATAGGGATTGTCACTTCAACTCGGTGGGTTGGTGTCGCCGGAAAGTCCATCAGAAACACACCTTCCCTGACAGGATGCGGCTGTAGATACGAATCAAAGACAAACGTACCTGTGCCAGCCTCGTCACCGACGAGGGCTTCGGCGCCATCCACAAGTCGACGTTCGTCATCATAGGCACGACGAAATGCAAGCAGCAAACTTCCACCTGCGATAGAATTGATGGCCTGTGTTTCCTGCAGCAGATTCAGTGTCGCTCGCCATTCCGGATCGTCCTTTCCCAGTACACGTCCGGCATCGACGGCCGCTGTCAGCACGGTCTGAAGCTGTAGAAACTCTTTATCCTCAAGCAACGCCTGTGCCTCGTCAGCAGACTTCAGCCACGTCTGGTGGGCGGCCTCGATGGCCTGCTGATACGTCATCCAGTACCCCGTCAGCGTGATGATCGCAATCATCGCCAGCATCAGCAGGCGAAACGGAGTGAGTGTCCGTACGACGACCGCTTTGATGTCGATTGAGGGAAGCGACAGTCGCCAGCGAACTTTCTGTGGCGGCATCGCAGTCGCCGCGGCAGCACCGACATCGGCAGGTTCAACAGCTGAGCCGCGTTTGTTGATTTTTTCTTTGGCGACGTCCTTCCCGTCACGCTTTGGAAGCACTTCTGCGAGCACAACCTTCAACCGATCCGCAAAGCTGCCACCAAGGATCTCACTGGGTACACTGGGCGTCGACGGATAAACATTCGCAGGCAACACAAATACCGATTGCAGGCATGTTTGGCATTCTGCCTCAATCCAGGACTTCCGGCGCATCCCAGCCACAGGTTCTCCACATACGCACGTCACTTCATACGGAACGGCCACCGCAGCCTCCGCAGTGCCCTGAAGCCTGGCCTTGATCTGTTTCAGTTTTGCAACCGTGGAAAGCATCTGGATGTCGTGAGGCAGTTCGGGTGAAGAATCGGTTAGCCAGCAGCACAGTGTGCCTCGGCCGCGGAACATTCGGCATTCACGGTAACACAACGTACCAACCAACGCGGCAGCGCGGCCGTCGGAAGGTACCTCCAAAGCCTCGCCTGCAGCTATCGGTTAAACGAAAATGCACCAATGCTGGGCGAGAGTGGTGAACGCCCACGATTTGTCTGTTCAATAGGGTTAAACAGGACTGCAGCGATCAGGACACCGAATACACCCAGAAAAAGCATCAAAGAGGCAATGGTCCCGATGATCGCCAGAATCCTGGGGCGATTGGGCAGGAACAGCCCGACAATGCTGAGAATAAGCGACACCAGCAGCAATACGGCCGTGGAACATCCCAGAATCAACAGACGCAGATGAGCCGAAGAATTGACGTTATCAGCACCAAACGCATCGATACTGTCCGGCAGCTGATGGGCCAGCAGAAACAGAATCGAGCAAAAGACGGCACCAACAATCGCCAGAATCACGCCGATCAACGCGACTGTGTTGGCAAGTTGTGGTCCCGGCTGATCATCACTTCGTTTTACTGAATGGGAAGACACAGACATCACAGAAGTTTACCTGACAGTTTCGCGATCAGAAAGCCCGTAAAACAGGTTCACGAAATCTGATCGCATACCGACTCAGGCCGATGAATGAAAGTCAGACACAATGATATCGGAAGAAATGATCAGCATTCGGAGTCCTTCCGTCGCCAGTTTTTCACGACACTTTCGGAGCCTGCCCCAACGACGACGGATCTATTGTCCGCAGAAATTCCAACCAGGTGACCCCCTGGTGTCCGATCTGCTCCAATTCAGCGACAGTTTGGTCCGTCTCGGCGAATGTCTTTGCATCGGATTGTTTCCCCTTTTGCGGTTGGTATTATATGCACCGTCAACGTTTTGTCCGGAGCAACAGTGCCATGGACGTGATTCGGGCGCTTCCCGAAAACATCCGTACACGACTGTCACAGGTCGCCGCGCAAATGGGAGTGGGTGAAGACGACCTGCTGCTCTCATTCGTTGGCGATGCGCTGGACGACTGTGAGATATCAAGACAACGTGCCGCAGCGCCGGAACACCCATCGTTGTTTCCCGAAGACGAGGTAACGGAAGCCGTCCCAGTGATCGAGCCGGAAAACAGTCTGCCGTTTTCATTCATTGATTTGTTTGCCGGTGTTGGCGGGTTGCGTCTGGGGCTGGAAGCAGTCGGTGGCCGCTGCGTCTTTTCCTGTGAAAAAGACAAGTATGCTCAGAAGACGTATGCCAGCTGGTTCGGTGAGGATCCGGCAGGCGATGTCACCGAGTTGTCTCAGAAAGGGCTGATTCCTGATCATGATTTGCTGGCAGCGGGCTTCCCGTGCCAGCCGTTCTCAATCGCAGGTGTCTCAAAGAAGAACAGTCTCGGACGGGCTCACGGTTTCAAAGACCGCACGCAGGGAACGCTGTTCTTCCACCTGGCAGAGATTATCGACCGCATGCAGCCGCCCACGCTGTTGCTGGAAAACGTCAAGAATCTGCGGTCCCACGACAAAGGACAGACATGGAATACGATTCAGGGAACTCTGAAAGAACTGGGCTACGCCGTCTTTGACAAGGTGATTGACGCAGCGGATTACGTTCCTCAGCATCGCGAACGAGTCTTCATTGTCGGGTTTCGCCGCGATATTTTCGGTGACCAGCCAGCCTTTGGATTCCCGGCCGTACCGGAAGTCAGTCGTCCAAAGTTGCGCGACATTCTGGAATCCAAACCTGACGAAAAATATACTCTGTCCGACAAGCTCTGGGGCTATCTGCAGGACTACGCCGAAAAACATCGTCGCCGTGGCAATGGCTTCGGCTGCAGCGTCGCCAAACTCAACGGCACGACGCGGACTCTTAGTGCACGTTATCACAAGGATGGTTCCGAAATCCTGATTCCTCAGCGCAACCGAAATCCTCGACGGCTGACGCCACAGGAAGCCGGTCGATTGATGGGTTTTCCTGAAGAGCTTGTGTCGCGGAAAGCGCAGGTCGTTTCAGACACGCAGGCCTACCGTCAATTCGGCAATGCCGTCGTGCCAGCCGTCGTCACGGCGGTCGCCACGCATATCGTGGCCGTCATGCGAGAAGCCGTTGTCTCTCGATCGGGTAACGGGTGCGTTCTGAAGGCAAAGAAGCGTCGTCGTCGTCGCCTGAGCAAGGTGGCGGACGAATTGTCTCGCAGAAAACCGAAGTAAGCGCGTTTGATTCGCGGTTAACTGTCGGGGCGGCATAATTTCGGCGACGATGAGCAACACATCACCGGGGGCAATGGCAATGGCAGTATCGCGAAACACTATCCTGTTGCTGTCGGTGGTGACGGCGTCGGTCAGCCTCTGTGCCTGTTCGGTGGCATCGGCTCAAAACGGCTACCCGCCTGAATTCGCAGACAGCGACTCCGTTGTGTACAAACAGGTTGGCGACGTCAGTCTGCGGATGTGGTTGTTCAACCCCACCGATCATAATGCTCGCACAGATACTCGCCCGGCCGTCGTGTTCTTCTTTGGTGGCGGTTGGAAAGCAGGCACGCCGGCGCAGTTCGAAACGCATTGTCGCTATCTTGCGTCACGGGGCATAATTGCAGCAACGGCCGACTACAGAGTCGCGACACGGCACGGAGTTACGGCCGATGCGTGCGTCGAAGATGCCAAGTCTGCGGTCCGCTGGCTACGGCAGCATGCTTCATCTCTGGGCATCGACCCTGACCGCGTCTGCGCCGGCGGTGGATCTGCCGGTGGACACACGGCATGCTGTACGGCTCTGATACAGGGGCTTGACGCTGACAGTGAAGATGTCAGCATTTCATCCGTGCCCAATGCGCTGGCTTTGTTCAACCCGGCTGTGATGCTGGCTCATCTTGACGGCTTCGGCCTGGGCGGAATCCCGGAAGAAAAAGAGGCCGACATCGCCACGCGTACCGGCGTTCCCGCTGTGCAGATTTCCCCCATTCATCACGTCCGGGCAAACATGCCACCCACCATTATTTTTCATGGCATGGCCGACACGACCGTCCCGTATGCGACGGCTGAGGAATTCAGCAAGCGGATGCTGGCCGCTGGAAATCAGTGTGAACTGAAGAGTTTCCCAGAGGCACAGCACGGATTCTTTAACGCCCCAAAAGGGAATAACGCGGCTCGCCGTGATCGCTCGAACCAATGGCACCAACGCACGTTGCTGCAGCTGGATAAGTTTCTTCAGTCACTTGGCTGGCTGGACGGCGACGCCACCGTCCGGGTCGTTGATCAGGACTTCGTCAGTCTTCGCGGCAATGTCACCAACAGCCTGCGGCAATTCTCGGTCAAAAAAACGGGGCACGTCGCGTTCATCGGCGGATCGATCACCGAAATGGAAGGTTATCGTCCGCGCATCTGTGAGTGGCTGCAACATCGTTTTCCCGACACAGATTTCACGTTCACGGCTGCGGGGATATCGTCGACCTGTTCCAACACGGGAGCATTTCGCCTGCAGCGTGACGTCCTTGCGCACGGTCCGGTTGACCTGTTGTTCGTGGAATTCGCAGTCAACGATGATCAGGACGCAGCACATTCCGCAGATGCGTGCGTACAGGGGATGGAAGGAATTATTCGTCACCTGCGGCAGCACAATCCCAATGCCGACGTCGTGATGACTCACTTTGTGAATCCGGGAATGCTGAACACACTCAGTGGGGGCGAAGCAATTCTCAGTGCCAGTCAGCACGAACGCGTCGCGCGGCACTATCAGATCCCTTCAGTGTATCTGTCCAAAAAAGTCGGCCAGCGCATCAACGACGGTTCGCTGACCTGGAAACAGTTTGGCGGCACCCATCCTGGTCCCGCAGGAAACCAACTGGCGACGGACATGGCCACGTCGATCCTGTCGACCGGCTGGCGTGGCATCGACGCCGCGCAGCTACGGCCGATCGCGCATCCAACACCGCGGAAGATGTTGTTGAGTTCGTCGTTTGCAAATGGGGCACTGTTGCCGCTTGATCGAGTGCAACACGATGCGGAGTGGAAGATCAGCGAGCCCGACTGGAAGTCGATCGCGGGAGGCAAGCGTTCACGATTTCTGGGCATACCACTGCTCCATTCAGAAGTCCCCGGAGCACTCGCCTCGATCAGCTTCGACGGCACGGCGATCGGCATCTACGTGTTGGCGGGCCCGGATGCCGGTCAGGTGGAATTTCGCATCGACGACGACAAATGGCAAACGGCCGAGCTGTATCATCGATACAGCAAGGGGCTGCACTATCCCCGCACCGTCGTACTGGCGGCCGGCATGAAACCCGCGGCTCACAGACTCGAATTCCGGATTGCCGCCTCCCAGCACGCGACGAGCACGGGCACGGCCGTCCGGATTCTGGCAGTCGCCGTAAACGAAGCCGCAACCTCCGGCAGCTAACGCCGCTTGTGCGAAGCATATGCAACGTCTGCGTCTTACTCTATAGCGCGTGCGCGACGAGTATCGTCTGAGCCGGTTTTGCCGGCGCTGTCTGGTTTTGGGCAGCACCGTTTCACATCGTCCGATAATCCACCAGAGCAGAGGAAACGAATCATATCACGGCAACACCGTCACGGAGGCCACCATGTCCAAGTCAATAAACGTTCTGGCCCTCGTCCGCGACGATCACCGCTTTATTTTTCTGTACGATGACAATAGCGTAGAAACAATGCTGACGACGCTGAGTCAATACGCCAGTGACCCTGAACTGGAGTTCACCTGGTACGACGCGGCGATGTTGGCCCAGCGGGTTCGCCGGATGCTGGAGCAGCAACAATTTGAAGAGCAGATGGAAGACTTCCCCCACGCCTTCTGATTCACCTCCCTTGCCGAGGCCCCCGGATGCAAAGTGCCGTACCTTCGTTTCTGAACTATCTGAAGGTTGAACGCAACTGTTCTGAGTTGACGATCAAGTCATACACGGACGACCTCAGTCACCTGTCCGATTTCATTCTGGAGCAGTTCGGCACAGTCCCGCAACCCGCCGCGATTGAAGTCAGTCAGTTGCGGGGCTACGTTGCTTATCTTCACGAGTGTGGTTATGCGCAAGCGACCGTGGCCCGACGGCTGGCCTGCCTGCGAAGTTTCTTCCGCTACTGCCAGCGGGAAGGACTTTGCGATTCAAATCCCGCCAAGCCACTGAGGACTCCGCGAGCAGGGAAAAAGCTGCCGCACTTTCTGACGACCGATGAAGTGGGACGGCTGCTGTCAGCGCCGTCAGCAACGAAGCACGACGGACTGCGTGACCGAGCCATTCTGGAGACGGTGTATTCGGCTGGCCTTCGCGTCGCTGAGGTCGTCGGTCTGGATCTGCAGGACTACGACCGACCATCAGGAATTATTCGAGTCCGAGGAAAAGGCCGCAAGGAACGAATCGCGCCGGTTGGCAGCTACGCGACCAAGGCGCTGCTAAGCTGGTTGGCCGTGCGGAAGCCCGATACGAATGCCGACGAGAATGATCAGGCAGCACTGTTTCTAAATCGATTCGGACGTCGCCTGACAACGCGGAGCATCGGGCGGATGCTGGAAAAGCACATCATCACGGTCGGACTGTCACAACAGACCTCCCCACACACGCTCCGGCACAGCTTTGCCACCCATCTGCTGGACGGCGAGGAACTGCTGGGGCACAAAAGCCTGACGACGACGCAGATCTATACCCATATCAGCACACGGCGACTGCGGGAAACCTACGAAGCGGCACACCCGCATGCTCAGGTACCTCGGCAAAACTGAGCCTTCCTCGCCCGGTCTGCATTGACCCGGTGTATGACTCACCACACGAAATTCGATCGTACGCCACGTCTTATTGCCGCCGCCCCAGAGCCGGGCCATTGTCCGGCGGCATCGATACGTGCCAACTCAGCAACTGCTGTGTGAGGCTGGCCACGACGGATGAATTCTGCGCGGTGACGTGATTCTGCTCCGACACATCTTCAGCAAGATTGTAGAGCTCCGGGTTGCCACCATCGTAGTCGCAGTAGAGTTTCCACTTGCCGCTGCGTACCGCCAGATCGGGAAGTGCCGAGTAGTGCCGAAACTTTTTGCGGTCCGGCGGTCGGCGAAAAAACAGCGGGCTCTTCCGCCCGGCTTTCGATCTTCCCAGCAATGTGTCAGCCAGATTTTCACCGTCAAACGTCACTCCCTCCGGTACAGCGGTTTCAGTCATTGACAGCAGCGATGGAACCAGATCGATCGCTGAGAATACGGAATCACGATTGCGGCTTCCTTGAATTTCCTCAGGCATCAATCCCGGAGCCCAGGCGACCAGCGACGACCGGATGCCTCCTTCATAGAGTGTTGCTTTGTGGCCCCGCAGCGGAGATGCCGATCCGAAGCCAACCTCCGGGCCATTGTCCGAACAGACAAGAATCACGGTATTGTCTCGCAGCTTCCTGCTGTTTCTGACGTAGTCGAAGATTACTCCCAGTTGTTGATCCATTGTTTGCAGGACGGCAAGGTAGAGCGTGCGATCGGCTCCATCGCCCCATTTGGCTAACGGAGGATGCATGGGAGGATGAACATCATCGGGCCACAGGTTGAGATAGAACGGTTGGTCCTGCGATTCTGCAAACTTCGCGAACGCGAGGGCCGCTTCTGTGAATTTTTCCGTCACGTATGCTCGGTCATGCCAGATGACGGGACCGTGTCCCAGCGCATGTGAACCAAGATTGTGCGGCACCGGTAATTTTCGACCCGGAGAATACTTCAGCGGCAGGACACGGGCCCCCAGTCCCTCAAAGTTTGTAATGGATTCATCAAATCCGTATTCCGTAATCAATGGCGCTTCGTGAATATTTCGCTGCCCGCCCATGTGCCACTTACCGAAGTGTCCGGTCGCATACCCGGACTGCTGCAGCGATCGCGCCAGCATGGGTGCGCTTACGTCCAGCCAGTTGGCGATACCACGTTGTTCATTGCTGTTGCGGTTATTGAGATAGGACGTGATCCGCCATCTCTGGGGGTAATGCCCTGTCGACACGGCCACACGCGAAGGGGAACAGATCGGCGAGTTGACATAGAATTGTTCAAAAGCAATCCCCTCCGCCGCGAGCTGGTCAATATGGGGCGTGCTTGCTTCCTTGTTGCCGAAACATGAAAAATCGGCCCACCCCATATCGTCAATGAAGACCAGAATGACGTTGGGACGTTTCTTCACGACGTCGGCGACTACGAAACTGCCGGGCGCACAAAGAATCGCACCAAGCGTAAACAGCAGGGCGCTGCTTCGAATTCTTTGCGACAATGCAGTCCAGCTGACGTTTGTTTTCATGATCAAATCATTCGCGTACGAGATGCAACGCCGTTCGTAACCTGGCGGTCAGGGCAGCCAAAGGTACATTCGTAACGAAAATCCACAAGGATCGCAGCCGCAAATCAGTCAACATCTCTGCCACCGCCGCGAAAACGTTGTGATCGTCTGATTTCTACGCAGAATCGACACTCATGTTGCGTTAGTATTTGCTCAGACAGGATCGCTTCGGCTGGCATGATTTGTCACGCTGACGGAAGCGAACGGTTTCTCAGTGACGCGTTGTGGAGCGAGAATCTTCGTGGTGTTCAGAATGAGCAAATACATCCGTTTGGAAAACGAATTCATTGAAACGAGATCATTCCCATGAGCAGCAACTTCAGGGAAGATCAGCGCCTGAAACGATTGCTGGTGCAGGACGTGGCCCGACTTCAGGACGTTGAGCTGAAACATGAACGTGTTCGTCAGTTGCTGAAGGCAACCGGAAGTGACGCTCTGTTGCTGCAGAATCCCGAGAACATTGCGTGGTTTACAGCAGGTGTCGCCCGGTTCCCCTGTTTGTCACGCCGGAGGCCAGACTATTCGCGACGAACTCGATTGACTCGGCTCAGATATTTGAACGTGAAGCGTTCGGTCTTGGATTTCAGCTGAAGCAGCGAGAGTGGTTTCAACCGCATGACGACCTCGTCAGTGATCTCTGTCGTGGTCGAACAGTCCTGTGTGACCGAGGTATCAACGGCGCGAAGTGTGCTGCCAACGCTGTCCAGTCAATTCGCTTACCGTTGACCGAACTTGAAGTGGTCCGGATGCGGCTGCTGAGTCGAATTGCTGTGCACGCTGTGGAAGCCACCGGGCATCATCTTCGCCGGGGTGTGACTGAGTCGGAGGTTGCGGGCGAAGTAAGTCATCGTCTGTTGAAACGCACTGTGGCGCCGGTCAGAATCCAGGTCTGTGCAGACGGTCGAAACGAGCGTTATCGGCACTGGACGTTCGGCGAACAGGCGATCGAAAACTTCGCCGCGATTTCCTGCGTCGCTCGCAGGTGGGGACTGCACGTGGGAGTGACTCGGACTGTCTGTCTGGAAAACGTCCCGGCTGAACTGTGGCGGGTTTTTCAGCGAGCGATGTTGGTGCATGCAACCGGCATATTCTTTGCCCGACACCAGCAGACCCTGGACGACGTATGGAAGAAGGTTCACCGCATTTACGAAAAGTTTGACCTGGCCAACGAATGGCAGCGGGCGGATCAGGCTGATGTCATCGGCTACAGCTCAAGCGAATGCCAGTTGACGCCACATTCGAGCTATCAATTGCAGGCACCGGCTCCCGTGTTCTGGCATCCGTCGGTCGGCCCGGCCATGCTTGGTGATACAGTTCTTCTGCACAACTCATCGAACGAGCAGCTGACGATGTCGTCTTCCTGGCCGCAGGTTCCCGTTCTGGTGAAGGGCCGGGAAATCCTTTGTCCAGGCATCCTTCGGGTGCAGCCTGCCGGGGCACGGGGCGAAGCGTCTGAAATGGAGAAAGCGGCAGCGTCTCTCTTCGACTGCCCTGAGCCTCCACAGGAAGACGGTTCCCCGCGGGTCGAGTCCGTCTGGGACATGGACATCCCTGCGTTCAAGTCGATTCATGCGAAGAATCGCTGAGTGCGGCCTGGCAGCGTGTGCGGAGACGTCGGTTCTTGTGAGCGGCACGGCGCTAGCCGCCGGTTATTGGCAATGTTTTCACCCGCGGCTAGCGCCTTGTGGCTCACTGTTTCAGCTAACCGGACAGCCTCCTGGGAAACGGCCCAGCCGCATGAAACGCCGCAGGCAAACTTTGTCACGGCCAACACAGGCGCAGGCGGAATGGCCGAGCAGGAATTCGGAAAATGCGGCGCACCAATTGCGATCAACAGGGCACACGTGCCTTAAACGTAACAATGGTATACAACAGTGCACCAACGACACGACCGAAATTGTCCGAATAAGTGACACAGAAATCTGTAAGGAAAAGGAAAGACGTGCGTCATTCTGCCGAACACTTTGTATCGTCGGCACGTAGCAGGTCGATTGATATGGCGTCCCGCAGTGCTGGCGCCAAGTAGCCCCCTACGTTTTTATTGCCCGCCCATGACCTGTCAGGTCACTAATTGAAATTCACTGTACCTTCTGCAGAGAACGCCTGGTCAAGGCTGATCGTTGTCGCATTGATTATCTGTGGCTGTTTGTCCTGTTTCGCCCGTTTCGGTGTCCGCATTGCTTCATGTGTGTCAGTCGTCCGATGGCGTGGATAGGTCGCCTGTGGCCCGTGCGGGCGGTGATCAGCTTTATTCCAAAGAAACTATCGCCTGGCAGGACTCGCCGATCGTCCGGCAAGTTTCTGAAACCCAGTGGAAACCCGTCCCGCCGACGATCTCGAAACAAATCGGACATGGACAAGACACCAGTACCGCGGGACCAGCAGGCCTGAAAGGCCTGAAAGGCCTTGCGGCGGTCGTTCCTGACTACAGATAGTTTGAGCGGCCCTGTTCTTTAAGTTGTGCCAACAGTTCCTTAATCCGCTCTGAGTCCCGTTTGTGCGCAACCAGAGTCGCATCTGCGGTCTGCACGATGATCAAATCGCTAACCCCAAGTGTCGCCACCAGATGGTTCTCTGACGTACGCACAATACAGTCATTCGTGTCGATTCCCACGAACGCGCCATCGATTGTGTTCCCTGAATCATCCTGATCGGCCAGCCGCGGCACAGCCAGCCAACTGCCCACGTCGTCCCATGAAAACGGAGCCTCAATGATCGTGGCCCCGGTTGCCCGCTCCAGAACTGCACAGTCGATTGAGATGCTGTTCATCAAAGGAAACTCTTCGCCGAGTACTTGAGCGTAGCTGTCTTCACCGATTGATCGCGCGATACGTTGCAGGCGTAGATATGTATCGTTTTCATGCTGCTGCAGTTGGTTCAGTATTGTCTGAGCCTTCCAGCAGAAGATTCCGCAGTTCCAATAGAAGCGCCCCGACGCGACGTAATCTTCTGCCGTCTGCAGCTGTGGCTTCTCGTGGAATGCCACCACTTCGAACGCCCGTCCAACGTCCGGTAATGCAGAGCCTCGTTCAACGTAACCAAACCCCGTGGCGGGAAACGCTGGAGTGATCCCGAACATCACAAGTCGCTCCGGCTGCGCTTCCACGACAGCGGCGGCCTGCTGTACCGCGTTCTGAAAGTCTTCGGCCGTCGAGATAACGTGGTCGGCCGGCATGATGAGCATGGTCGCGTCCGGGTCGCGATGCAAAGCATGTATGGCGGCAAGCCCTACACACGGAGCCGTATTGCGAGCCAGTGGCTCAACCAACACGTTTTCTGACGGAATCTCAGGCAATTGATTACAGGTTTCGACGACCTGAATGGCGTTTGTGACGATCCACGAATGGTCCGGTTCAATCAGTCCGTCGCAACGATCGATCGTCTGTTGAATCATGGTGCGATCACTGGACAGCTGCAGCAGCTGTTTCGGCATTTTTTCGCGACTCTGAGGCCAGAAACGTGTGCCGCTTCCGCCAGCCATGATCACAGCATGCAACATAGTCGATTCCTTTCGTCGGCAAACGTCCCGTCCCTGAGCCACTCAAGACTCCACAGTTTCGCCGATCGTAGACGTTATTACAGACTTCGTCCAGCGGCGCGTGCCTGTCACTGATCACTTGCTTTTCAGTCTGGATTCCTTCGTGGGCGACCAATGGCTATCCTTTGCCGACTGACGTATAGCTTCGATGCGGACGTTTCGCACCGGACGGTGCCGCAAGAGCCTATCCAATGCATGACGAACTTCCCGGTCCGTCCTGCCTGGCACTGAAATAGAAACGACGGTATGACCGCTTTTGGAAAACGGCCATGCA
>LWDU01034911.1_pt1 | contig 28906 bp, 30 predicted proteins | sample 727161 | NCBI WGS metagenome assembly LWDU01 (sample SAMN04566230, study PRJNA314399) | hydrothermal vent metagenome | isolation source: deep sea hydrothermal plume seawater | place: Mexico: Gulf of California, Guaymas Basin | collected 2004-07-11
TAACTTTCTTGGAAATCATCTACAATATGAGTTTCATATGTTGATTCATAACCCTTAAAAATAATCTTAGGTTGAGATACTCCCTTATCCAACCCTTCTCTAAGATTTACAAAATACTGATCAACATAATCAGGTATTGCACTTAGCTTTTTTAAATAGTCTTTTACACTATTATAATTTTGCAAAGATTTAACCATAAAACCTAGATTAATATGAAATCCGGAATCAGACAATAAAGGATTTAAAAAGCGTTCAAATTCATAATAAGCTATCTTATCTTCTAGAACAAATTTTAGAAGTTCAGCAGAAATTTTATCGGTTTCAGGCAAAACATCTAAATTTATTTCTGATAGTTCCTCTAGTTTTTCTTGTGCAAAATCTGCCTCGGACTTATAATATTCTCTAGTGAAAAGACCTAAGGGATACTTTTCTCTGTCATAGCCATTGTGATCTTGATAACTATGTATTAAAGAATCAAGTTTTTTAATTGATCTATTTGAGTTGACTTGATTACAACCAAAAAAAATGATTAGTAAAAGTAGGTATGAAAGCTTGTTTATATAAATCATATATAAACTTAAAAAATAAACCCCTCATTCACTAATTAGGGATTACCCATTGTCCTTTTTCACTATCAATTGACCCATTTAACTGAGAGGTTACAACTCTATCAATAATTAGTAAACCTTTATCTGCCATATTTGTGAATGTATCAATTCCAGAATTGGGAAAACCTTTTCTTGTCCTATGAATATTAAATCTATTTGAAAACTGTATTTGAAAACTTTTTTCAATAGCTTTTTTACCCATCATAAAACCTAGCAAGCCTCCCCAAGTAGCTGCTGGATTATCCGAATCCCATCCGGATAACGCTGCTATTTTAATTGTCTCCTTTATATCTCCTTCACCATAAAGTAAACTAATTATACTGGCTCCAAAGTTTATCCCTGCTGCAAAACATCCATGACAAGATTGGTCCTTAGTTGCCCATAGGTAGTTATCATCTTGATTAATTTGGTATTTCTCATGAAGCAAATCTCTAGTTTTTTCCCACTGTGTATTTTTCTCATAATTATATAAAACAAAATCATACATTTTAGCGGCATAAGAAGAATTTGGCAAATGCTCACGTGCTTTTTTTGCCATCCATTGTGTCTTTTCTTTTAATGTTTCAAATTTAATTGGATTAGATGCTTGAGCATGCATAATAATATAAAACTCTGCAATCCAAGCTGCATTTTCTTGAGCAGTAGTTCTAATAGGTAAATATGCCATTGACAAAGCAGTCTTAGGGTTTCCAGGGGCGTATAAACCAAATATTTCAGTTGTTAGCTGAGCATCTATCATCTCATAAAAAGGGTTGTTTTTTGGATCGCTCGTATCTGGAGGAATTATACCTTCTTGCATCAAATCAAAAGCCCTTTGGTTAGATACCCATAAAAAATTCTCTTCATTTAAATAAATATGTTTCAACCATCCATTTCTGATTTGCTCACCATCTAGAAATAGTGTTTCATTTTCTAATAATAGCTCTTGATACATATATTCTATATCCGTATCATCATCTGCTCCCCAAATACTATCTCTAGTTGCATATATAAAATCTATTGTATCGGAATAATTATTTGATCCCCATAAATTAGGCTCATCAACTCCACCCCAATTTTCACGAGTATAAAAACCACCACCTTTACCGTCAACAGGAATTCCAATTTTATCCATCTCTGTGATTAATCCAGTCCAGTTAGCAATGCATTGTCCTAACCAAAAACCTTCTAATTGATCTCGATATTGATTTTTGTCTATTACCAATTGGTTTGATTTAGTCTGACAACCAATGCTTACCAAAACAATTGTTAGTATTATCAAAAGATTTTTTTTATCCATTACATTCTCCATCTATATAGTCAGCATCTACATAATCTGTATCTCCTAATTTACATTCTAATTCGTAATAATTAATATATGTTGTGTTAGTTGGCAAATAACAAACAGGAGCATAAATTTCAGGTATCATGCAATTATCAATATCAATATTTTCTTCACTTTTATTACAAGCAAACAAAATCATTAAAGAAATTAAGACCTTTTTTTTCATAAAATATATTTAATATTTCACTCTAATTATTAAAGCTTTGTTAACTGGAAATTACGCCATCTCACTTTAATCCCACCTCCATCGTGAATTTGTAAAGCTATAGAACCATTACCTTGAGCTATTTTTTTATCTTCAAGATAAATCATCTGATTGCCATTAAGCCATGTAGTTACCATATTATTAAAAACTCTTATTTTTAGTTGGTTCCACTGCCCTTCATTAAGGTAATCTTCTTTTTCTTTTTTAGGCTTAATCAGCCAGCCTCTTCCATAAGATTCATATATTCCTCCTGTATGTTTTCCTTTTGGAGCGACCTCTACCTGCCACCCACTTATTTTAATGCCATCTATGGTTGATCTTAAGAAAACTCCACTATTACCATCTGATTCTTGCTTAAATTCTAGAATTAGTTCGTAATTGTAAAACTCATCCTTAGTTGATAAATAACCATATTCTTTATCCGGACCACTTTCGCATACTAACTCCCCATTTTCAACATACCAAAGTTCAGTTCCATGAATATTCCACCCAGTTAAATCTTTACCATTAAAGAGATCTGTTTGAGAAAAAACAAGTGTTGGAAAACAAAAAAATAATATTGCGTAGATGAATGTTAAATAATAATTAGTACTCATCTATTAGAACTTAAGATTATTTAAAATTCTCATTGCTGTATTTCTGTCATCAAATTTAACAAATATATGGTCATGGTAATATCCTGCAATAACATTGCAACTAATCCCCTGTCTGGCTAGCGCATTAGAAAAAGATGAAGTTAAACCAACAGATTCTAGCGAAGAATTAATTGTCAAAGTAATCCAAGCTGCAACAAAAGAATATGTCAATCCAAGATTAATCGCTTCCTTTTTAGATAATATAATTGTATAACCTTCATTTTCCTTAAAACTTCCGACAAGATTTTTTATTTCTATTTTTTCAATGTTTTCTACACTGCAAAATACATACTTCCCTTCATTTAATTTAGGGTTGATATTTTTTTTCTCTCCACTCATATTATATTATCTTATTTACAAATAATATTATAAACTTTTACAATGTTATCCTTCACAAATCAATCTTTTTGTCAAGAAGAAAAGAATAATATGATGTTTTCAAGTGATCGACTGATACTAGGAATCAATAAAGAAAGATCTGCGTCAGTATCTTCTGGAGACATTGATAAAGATGGAGATATAGATTTAATAATAGCCAATGGAAGACACTTGCCAGGTCAAAACAAAATTTTTATTAATGATGGAAGAGGCATATTTACAATAGAAAAGAACTTAGGAGTTGAAAGGTCCCCAAGTTATGCTGCTGAACTTGGTGATTTTGATCTTGATGGAGATTTAGATATTGCCGTTGGCAACGATATGGCTCCAAATTATATATTTACTAATAATGGTAAAGGAGATTTTATCAAAACCGGCTCATTTGGTAAACAATATTCGAAAACCAGAAACATAACTCTAAGTGATCTTGACAGTGATGGAGATATAGACATTCTTATTACTAATAGAGGTGAGCCAAACGAAATATGTTTAAATAATGGAAAAGGACAATTCTTGGAAACTTTTTCATTTGGAAGTAAAGATGATGCTACTATTGATGTAGAAGTATCAGACATGAATAATGATGGTTACAAAGACTTAATTTTAGCTAACAGAAATAGCCAACCAAACTACATCTATATCAATGATGGAAATCTAAATTTTAACAGAAGAGTTCAATTTGGGACAGGCAGAGATAACACAAGAGCAATAGGTGTCGCTGACTTTAATAAAGATGGATATAAAGACATAGTAACTGCTAATATTCAGGAACAAAATGTTATATATTTCGGAAGTAAAGAATTCAAGTTTTCAAATTCAATTTCTCTTGACAATTCTAATTCATCTAGTTTTTCAGTTGCTATCAGTGATCTTGATTTGGATAATGATATGGATATTATTATTGGTAACTCTCCAGGTCCAAATTATATTTTTTTAAATACTGTAAATGGATCTAACTGGGGAAAAAGCCAACTATCTAAAGAATTATATAGAACATATGACATTATAAGTAGTGACTTAAATAATGACGGTTTGTATGATATTATTGAAGCTAACTCTGATGCAATAAATAGATATTACTTTAATCAAAAAAAGTTTGACCCAAGAAAGAATTAAATTTTACTAAATTGTTGTAAAGAATGAAAAAGTACATATTAGATATTATTACTGTTTTAGGAGCTTTACTTTTTTCTAATATTATTAATGCTCAAAATAGTCCAGTTGAATTAAAGTATCTTGGAACTGCTGGTTGGGAAATTAAGGATGGAAATATTACTGTATTAGTAGATCCATATATCTCAAGAGTTAAACTTGGCACAGGACCATCAATAAGCCCTTTAGATAAAAGAGAAACTGTTCTTCGTTCAGACTATTTTGTTTCTGATGTAAAGCTTATTGATAGTTTAATCAATAAGGTTGATTTTATTCTTGTTCATCACTCACATTTTGACCACCTTTCTGATGTTCCCTACATTGCAAAAAAAACAGGTGCGAAAGTAATTGGGACTGAAACAACAATTAACATTCTAAGAGGTTATGGTATAAGTAATGATCAATTATATCCTGTTAGGGGTGGAGAAGATTATCAATTTGAAGAGTTTTCAGTAAGAGTAATTCCATCAATTCATTCTGCATTAAATAATAAACACTACCTAGACTCAAGAGAATATACAAAACCCCCTAAAACTCCTTTAAAAGTATCTGATTTTATAGAAGGGGAGTCATTAATGTTCCTTGCTAGATTTAAGAGCCATAAAGTATTAACTATGGGTTCAATGAATTTCGTTGAAAGCGAGTTAGTCGGAATACATCCAGATATTTTACTTGCAGGAGTTAATCAATCTCAATTGGGACTTTATAATTATAATGAAAGGTTAATAAAAGTTACAGGATATCCTAAAACAATTATTCCTACACATTGGGATAATTTTAGATTGCCTTATGGATTTTCTCAAGAGAATAGTATTATTTTAAAATTATTGCCTTTTAAGAAGGATGTTGAGAAGTTGTCTACAAAGTCAAGTGTTAAAATTGTTAGACATTTAGAAACAATTAAAATAAATTAGATGAAAAGGAAGATTTTATATCTCTATCCATAAATTTATAATATATAACTTAAGTATAGTAAAATGGTTTTTAACGTAAAATCACATTGGGAAGATATTTATCAAAAGAAAAAACCTGATGAAGTCTCATGGACTCAAGAAATACCTCAAACCTCAATTGATTTTTTCAAATCTTTCAAGCTTTCAAAAGACTCTTCCATTATTGATATAGGCGGAGGCGAAAGCAAGCTTGTTGATTATCTATTAAGACAAGGATATAATAACATAACTGTGCTAGATATATCAATAAATGCAATTGAGAAGGCTAAAAAAAGAATTGGAGAAAATTCAGATAAAGTAAAATGGATAGTTTGCGATATCAATGAATTCATACCTGAGAATAGTTTTGACTTCTGGCATGACAGAGCTGTTTTTCATTTTCTGACCTCTAAGAAAAATATTTCAAACTATGCTAAAATGGTTTCTGATTATGCAACAAATTTTGTGGTAGGCACGTTCTCAACTGATGGGCCAACAAAATGTAGCGGTCTTGATATATGCCAATATGATGAGATGTCAATTACAAAAACGTTTGAAACTTCTAATTTTAAAAAAGTTGAATCTAAAAGAGTCGATCATAAAACCCCATTTGGGACGATTCAAAATTTTATTTTTTGTAGTTTTACATGCACCTAAAAATTAACCTGTGGAATACAATAAATTACCTGGAACAGACATCGAGATAAGCAAAATTTGTCTAGGAACCATGACCTGGGGAACCCAAAATACAAAGCAAGAAGCATTCGATCAAATGGATTATGCTATAGATCACGGTGTGAACTTTTTTGATACTGCTGAGCTCTATCCAGTTCCTGCATCTGCTGACACCTATGCTACAACAGAAGTATATATTGGCAAATGGCTTGAAAGCAGAAAATCTAGAGACAAAATAATATTAACTAGTAAAATTGCTGGGCCAGGAGACTATACAGCTCATATTAGGAAAACTGGATTTAAAGATGATTCTATAGAAGCCGCATTAGATCAAAGTCTCAAGAGACTGAAAACAGATTATCTTGATCTTTATCAATTACACTGGCCTGAAAGATTAACCAACTATTTTGGAAACAGGAATTTTAAATATTTTAATGACTCTTGGGAAGATAATTTTCAGGAAATACTTCTAAAATTGAAAAAAGTTATAGATTCTGGAAAAGTTAGACATGTTGGCCTTTCAAATGAAAATCCATGGGGAATAATGAAATTTTTAGAATATTCAAAAAATGAACTTCCAAAAATGATTACTATTCAAAACCCTTATTCATTATTAAATAGACTTTTTGAAATAGGTTCAGGAGAAATATGTAAAAGAGAGAATGTTGGACTACTAGCGTACTCTCCCTTAGGATATGGAGTACTTACAGGAAAATATAGAAACGGAAATGTTCCAAAAAATAGCAGACTTACCTTATTCCCAACTATGGCTAGGTATACAAATGATAATTGTAAAAATGCAACTGAGTTATATCACCAAATTGCTGAGAAACATAATCTAACATTAACACAATTAGCATTAGCTTTTGTTAACGACAGGCCTTTTGTTACAAGTACTATTATTGGGGCAACAAATATGGAACAACTAAAAGAGAATATAGATAGCATCAACACTAAACTATCTAAAGAAATAATTGATGAGATTAATCTAGCTCAAGAAAAAATTCCTAATCCTGCTCCTTAGTTTTATAATTCTTTAGGATCCTCTCCATAAGCATTGTTTCCCTGATCTCCCTCTTTGATTAAAAGTATTAATAGCCAAATAAATCCTGCTATGGGAATAAATGCAACAAGATACATCCATCCACTTTTCCCGATATCATGTAGTCTCCTTACTGTAACTGCAATACCGGGAACAAGAACAAATAATGCATATGCAATATATAATGGGCCATAGCCCACTAATGGGTAGACAATACCAAAGGAATAATCTAATAAACTAGCTAAAAGGGCAAAAATAATGTTCCATAAAGTAAACACCCAATACTCTTTTCTTCTTGCTCTACCATTAAAATCAGAATACGAATTAATTACTTTTATATACCATTGCAACTGAAAACCCATCCTTTCCATAATTAATTTTATTTTCCATGAAGTTAAAAGCATTTTTTTAATTTTATATGATGAATTATAAAAAACTAGTTCTTTCAACAAAAAAAGTTGAAAGAATAGTTAAAAAGGAATATGGTATTGAAGGATCTGCATCGAAGCTTCCGGGAGAAATTGATATTAATTATAAAATTTCAACTAAAGATTCTCAAGATTATATATTAAAAATTTCAAGACCAGATACAACTGCAGATTATCTAGACTTTCAAATTAAAATTTTAAAATTCATTAATTCCAAAAAAAAGAATCTCCCTATTCCTAAAATTGTTTTAAATAAAAAAAAGAAAGAAATATCTAAAATTGAAGATGGTTCTGGAGTTAAAAGGACAGCTAGGCTTCTGACATGGATTCCTGGAAGACTTTGGAGCTCTGTTAATCCCCACCTAGACAATTTACGTTTCAGCTTAGGAGAAAAAAGTGGAATGATAACTAAGTTACTAGATGGTCTTGATCATAAAATAGCTCATAGAAAATTTGAATGGGATATAGCTCAATCACTTTGGACAAAAAAACATTTAAATCTTTTTAATAATGATCAAAAAAAAATATTAAAATATTTTCATAAAAAGTTTGAATCTAAAAAAGACGAATACAACCAGCTTCGAAAATCTATTATTCATAATGATATAAATGATAATAATATTATTGTTTCAGAAGATCTAATTAATCCATCTGTACAGTCAATATTTGATTTTGGAGATGCTATAAATACTCAAATAATTAATGAAGTTGGAACAGCATGTGCATATGCAATTATGAACCATAATAATCCTTTAGATGCAGCATTACCTGTATTATCAGGATACCATAATGCTTATCCATTAAAAGAGAATGAGATTGATCATTTATATAATGTTATTGCAATGAGACTTGTAATATCAGTAACAAAATCTGCAATCAATAAAACCAAAGAGCCTGGAAACAAATATCTTCTGATCAGTGAAAAACACGCTTGGGAATTATTACACAAGTGGTATAATATTAGCTCTGAATTTGCAACTTATAATTTTAGGAATTCATGTGGTTATAGTTCACACCCAAATTACGAAAAGTTTAAATCTTGGGCTTTAAAGCAATCGATTCCTATTACAAATTTATTTCCCTCTGTTAAAAAGACTAAATTCAATAATATAGACTTAAGTGTTTCAACAAAATTTATTGAGCCTAGCGAAGTTGGAGATCTTGAAATATTTCAATATAAAATTGAGAGACTTCAAGAAAAGTTCCCTGATAAAATTTTAGCTGGTGGTTATTTAGAACCTAGAGCTTTATATACAACGGACAAATATGGAAAAAGCGGTAATTCTGGAAATGAGAATAGAACAATACATATAGGCTTAGATTTTTGGCTTCCTCCAAAAACTCCTGTTCATTCAATATTTGATGGAGAGGTAGTAATGGCTACAAATGATGCTGGAGATAAAGAATATGGCGGCCTAGTTGTTTTAAAGCATAAAGCTAAAGACTTCAATTTTTATACACTTTATGGTCACAACTCTGTCAAAAGCGCAACAATAAATTTGGTTGGTGATAAAATTAAAAAAGGAGATAAAATTTCAGAACTAGGAAATTATCCTGAAAATGGAAACTGGCCGCCTCATCTTCATTTTCAAATAATGTTATCAATGATGGATTTTAAAATTGATTTTCCTGGCGTGATGTATTTTAATCAAATAAATATTTGGAAAGAAATATGTCCAGATCCAAACTTATTTTTTAAATCTAAAAGTCTTGATTCAAAACAAGAGATTAGTAGCCATGAACTAATTAATTTTAGAAAGAAACATCTTAGTGAAAGCTTAAAACTCCATTATAATAATCCTATCAGAATTGTAAGAGGTGCAGGTCAATATTTAATGGACAATACAGGGAGACTATATCTTGACACAGTTAATAATGTCGCTCATGTAGGACATGAAAATCCATTTATAGTAACTGCAGGTCAAAAACAAATGGCTGTTCTAAATACTAATACAAGATATTTGCATGAAAGCATAAATACACTAGCAAAAAAACTTCTTAAAACCCTTCCTCAAGAATTATCTGTTTGTCATTTTGTTAATTCAGGAAGTGAAGCAAATGAATTAGCACTAAGAATGGTAAAAGAATCTACAGGTCAAAAAGATATGATTGTTTCACAATGGGGTTATCATGGAAATACTAATAAATGTGTAGATATCTCTTCATATAAATTTGACAGAAAAGGTGGAAAAGGTGCACCAAAGAACACGCATGTAATTCCAATTCCAGATTCTTATAAAGGAAAATATAGAGGGGGAAACACTGCCAATAAATATTCTAAAGAGGTAAAAAAATGTATTGATAATATTCACTCTAAAGGCAGAGGAGTTGGAGGGTTTATTATAGAACCAATAATTAGTTGTGGAGGTCAAGTTGAATTACCTAATGGATTTTTAAAAAAATCCTATAAACATATTCGTAAAGCAGGGGGGATTTGTATTTCAGATGAAGTTCAAGTTGGTTGTGGAAGATTAGGTGAAAGTTTTTGGGGATTCCAACTACATGATGTAGTTCCTGATATAATAACAATTGGGAAACCTTTTGGAAATGGACATCCAATTGGAGCAGTAGTTTGTAAAGAAGAGATTGCTGAAAAATTTTCAAATGGAATGGAGTTCTTTAACACATTTGGAGGCAACCCAGTTTCGTGTACAATTGCAACAGAGGTATTAAGTTTTATTGAGAAGCATAATCTTCAAAAAAATGCACTTTTAACTGGCGATTATTTAAAAAACAAATTAATGACTCTTGCTGAAAAATATTCAATAATTGGAGAAGTTAGAGGCAAGGGATTATTCTTAGGTATTGAGTTAACTGATAATAAATTAAAACCATTAAAAGATCATGCTAATTATTTAGCAAATAGAATGAAAGAATTTGGTATTCTTATAAGCACTGATGGACCAGATGATAACGTAATGAAGATTAAACCTCCTATAATATTTAACCAAGAAGATTGCGATAAATTGATTTTTTATTTGGATAAAATTTTTGAAGAAGATTTTATGAAATTTTATTAGATTTACCAATATGAAAAGAATTTTATCTGTTTTATTTATCGCATTCTCAATTTTATGTTTGATTATTTTAATCAATACTCTTAGTCTTAAATCTGAAAGTATAGATATTACCCCTATTGATAAGTTAAAGATTGGAGATGATGCAATTAATAGACTTAGTGGAGCAATCAAATTTAAAACTATTTCATCTGGAAATCCAGAGGACAACTTCGATGATGAGTTTTATAAATTACATAATTATTTAGAGGGTGTTTTCCCATTGATTCACTCATCATTAGAGAAAAAAGTTTTTAATCAAAGTCTTTTATATAAATGGACAGGTACAGATAAAAAATTAAAACCCATATTATTGATGTCTCATTTGGATGTAGTTCCGGTTGATCTTTCAACTTTAAATGAATGGGATGCTCCTCCTTTTTCCGGGAATATCAAAAATGGCAATATATATGGTAGAGGTACTTCCGATGATAAAGTGACAGTTATGGCAATTATGGAAGCTGTTGAAATCCTAATTGAAAATGAATTTACTCCAAATAGAACAACTTACCTTGCATTTGGTCATGACGAAGAAATAGGAGGTATTAATGGGGCCGGTGTAATATCAGATTATCTTGAAAAGGAAAAAATTGAACTTGAGTATGTATTAGATGAGGGTGGATTTTTAGCAGAAGGGCTAATTCTAGGAATTGATAAACCTGTTGCCCTGATTAATGTTGCTGAAAAAGGATATGTTTCATACAAATTAACTATCAGGACCGAGGGTGGACATTCATCAGCACCACCAAAAGACAATACTATTGGGTCTCTTGCTAAAGCAATTACCAAACTTGAGTCTAACCAATTCAAATTAAAAATGACACCTCTTTTAAAAACTCAAATAAAAACTTTGGGAGCTGAAATGCCATTTTTAGGAAAGATGCTATTTGCTAACTCCTGGTTATTTAAGAATTTTATTCTTGATGGCTTTAGTGCAAAAACAACAATTGCTCCAACTATAATTTCGGGAGGGGTTAAAGATAATGTTATTCCAACTTCAGCATCAGTTATCATAAATTTTAGAATAATGACAGGCGATGATCCAAAAGAAATTAAAAAACATATTATTAACACAATTAATGATAGTAGAATTTCGGTAGAAGAAATTAATCCACCAAATCTACCATCACCTGTATCTGATTTTAATTCAGTATCATTCAAGTTAATTAAGAAAACCATATTGCAAATTTTTCCAGATGCAGTTGTAACTCCAGGATTAGTTGGAGGTGGAACTGATACTAAGCATTATCAAAAAATATCTAATAATGCTTACAGATTTTATCCATTGAGACTAAATAAAGACAATATAACAGGACTTCATGGAATTAATGAGAGAGTGAGTATAGATAATTACAAAGAAATTGTTCAGTTTGTATATCAATTAGTAATTAATCAGAACTCAATAAACTCTGTAATTTAAGAAATAGCATTGTTGTTGAAATCGACTTTGAGTATTTGAATTTCAATCAAATTGACTAAAATATAGTAACTTTGACGATCTTTAAGTAAGAAGCATGAAAACAAAATCTGAAATTGTTGACAATTGGCTGGTTCGCTATACTGGTCTTGAACTTGAGAGTTTTGGGGAGTATATATTGCTTACAAACTTTGATAAATATGTTGAAATCTTTTCCAAAATAATGAAATGTAAAATAGAGGGAGAAGATAAGCACATGCCTTCTGCAACATCGAATAATATTACTATAATTAATTTTGGAATGGGGAGTCCAAACGCTGCGACTATAATGGATTTACTGTCAGCCATTAATCCTAAAGCTGCCCTTTTTTTAGGAAAATGCGGAGGTTTAAAAAAGAGAATTGATATTGGTGATTTTGTTCTTCCAATTGGAGCTATTCGAGGGGATGGTACTTCAAATGATTACTTCCCACCAGAGGTTCCTGCTATGCCATCTTTCTCTTTGCAAAAAGCTATATCAACTACAATTCGTGAGCATGAGATTGATTATTGGACAGGAACTGTATATACTACAAATAGAAGAGTTTGGGAATATGATAAAAGTTTTAAAGATTATCTTAAAAAGACAAGAGCTTATGCTATAGATATGGAAACTGCTACACTATTTACAGTTGGATTTCATAATAAAATTCCTGTTGGAGCGTTTTTATTAGTCTCTGATTCTCCAATGTTTCCAGAAGGAGTAAAGACATTAGAAAAAGATGAGATTGCTTCAAAACAATTTGATAAAAAACATATCGAGATTGGCATTGATTCTCTTAATAAGTTACAAGATAATGCTGAAACTGTTAGGCATTTAAAATTTTAAAGAGTGCGAGAAATAAAAAGAAATCAACATCTAGAAATACCTGGAAACCCATCAACTTCAAAAACTAGTGCAAATAAACTAAACAATCGATCTGATGGAAAGAGGCTTAGAGTTTTAAGTGAAGATGATTGGAAATTTTGGATTTATAATGGTTATATAGTAATCAAAAATGCTGTTTCTAAAGAAGAGGCAAAACAGACTGCAGATTTTTTATGGGAATTTGAAGAAAAAGACCCTAATAACATTGACACATGGTATAATGCTCCAAGAGCTAAATTGAAAATGAAAGAATTATATGGTACTGGAATGGTTGAGTGTTATAACAATCAGCTTCTATGGAACAACAGAATGACTCAAAGAGTTTATGACTCATTTGTTGATGTTTGGGGAAATGAAAAACTCTGGGTAACTATTGATAGGGCCAATTTAAATTTTCCAATGAGAGATGGATATAAGTATAATGCATTTATTCACTGGGACTATGATCCAGATGAAAAGCCCGTTAATGTTCAAGGGGTTCTTGCACTAGGTGATCAAACAGATGAAAACATGGGTGGATTTCAATGTATACCAGAACTATATAGAGACTTTCATACTTGGAAGCTAACCCAACCTCAAGATAGAGATAAATTTAAACCGGATACTACAGGATTCAATCCAGTAAAAGTTAAAATGGAGGCAGGAGACCTTTTAATTTTTAATAGTCTTTTAGCTCATGGTATTAGAAAAAATAATAGTGATAAAGTTAGAATAGCTCAATATATTTCTATGATGCCAGCTGAAGAAAATAATTTAGAGTTAAGAAATTGGAGAATAGATTCCTGGAAAAATAGAATTGCACCTGAGGGATATGCATTTCCTGGAGACCCAAGAAAATTTGAGCAAAAAAAATATCAGACTGCCAAATTAAATGAGTTAGGCAAAAAACTTTTAGGGTTACAAAACTGGTAACCTGTTTTTTTCAAATCCGTAAATCATGAATAAGGGAGATAAGAAATTGTCTCCCTTTTTTTGATTAAAATATCTTTAGTTTAATTTTAACAATTATGATATATTAGATTAAAATTATGAAATATGGCCAATGATCTTGCAAAAAATTACGAGGTTACATCTGTAGATATTTCAACTAAGAATTTAGAAAAAATACAATCAGAAAAAATAAACAAACTTTGTGCAGACGTATCAGAAAAAGATGTTTTAGAGAATTTAATTAAGAATTTTGATTTAGTTGTGGGAGCTCTTCCAGGTTTTATGGGATATAACATAATGAAAAGAGTTATTGAAGCAAAAAAAAATATTGTAGACATTTCTTTTTATTCTGAAGATCCTTTTGACTTAGACAAAATAGCAAAAGAAAACAATGTTGTTGCTATAATGGATTGCGGTGTAGCCCCAGGAATGGGAAACATTATTTTTGGACACCACAACAAAACAATGAATATTACCGACTATGAGTGTTTGGTTGGCGGATTACCTAAAAAAAGAGAATGGCCATTTGAATATCAAGCCGTTTTTTCTCCCATAGATGTAATAGAGGAATATATTCGTCCTGCAAGATATGTACAAAACGCTCAGCTTGTCACAAAAGAGGCGTTATCAGATGCAGAACTTGTTAACTTTAAAAACATAGGAACATTAGAAAGCTGGAATTCTGACGGACTGCGAACATTAATTAAAACAATGAATCATGTTCCTAATATGATTGAAAAAACTCTGCGGTATCCTGGATGTATAGAGTATTTAAAAGTATTAAGAGCTTGCGGATATTTTTCTTATGAGCCCATAGAGATAAACGGAAATAAAATTAGGCCAATTGATTTAACTTCAAAATTATTATTTCCTATGTGGGAAATGAAACAAGGAGATCAGGATTATACAGTTATGAGGATTAAAATTTCAGGTGATGAAAACGGAAAGCAAGTTTGCTACACATATAATTTGTTAGACAAGTATCAAGATAAAACAATTTCAATGGCAAGAACAACAGGGTATACTTGTACTGCTGTTGCTAATTTAGTTATAGAAGGAAAGTATGACAAAAAAGGCATATCTCCACCAGAGTTTTTAGGGGAACACTTCAATGAGGTTAATAAATATTTAGGAGATAGAAACGTAATTTATAATATCCAAAAACAAGAGCTAAAAAACAAATAATAAGTCGTGAGGTATCTTCTTGTACCAGATAAATTTAAAGGTTCTTTAACTTCAAAAGAGGTTATTCGCTCACTTAAGAAAGGAATATTAAAATTTGACTCCAAAGCAGAATTTAAATCATATATTATTTCAGATGGAGGAGAAGGATTTTTACAATCTTTAGAGTTACTACTTGAGTTAAAAAAAGTGAAAATAAAAAGTAAAAACAGTCTCCTAAGTCCAATAAGTTCATATTACATGATTGACGAAAAAATGAATAGGGCTTATATAGAACTTGCAAAATCATCTGGACTAATAAATCTTTCCAAAAATGATAGGAACCCATTATATACATCAACATATGGCACGGGTATTGAAATTAATGATGCTATAAAAAAAGGAGTAAAAGAAATCTTTATTGGAATTGGTGGAAGTAGCACAAATGATCTTGGTTTAGGAATTTTCTCTGCATTAGGTGTTATTTTTCTAGATAAGTATAATAATGAAATAATACCGACTGGATCTAACCTATTTAAAATATCTAAATTAATTATCTCAAATTCGTGTGAAAATAAAATTAAAAAAGTTAAATGGTTTATTGTAAATGATGTAGAAAATATTCTTTTTGGAAAAAACGGTGCGGCTTATACTTTTGCTGAACAAAAGGGAGCAAACAAGAATGATATCAAAAAACTTGAATCTGGAGGTATAGCAGTACATGAAATATTGTCAAGTTATTTCAAAAAAGATTATTCAAAAATTGAAGGAGCTGGAGCAGCAGGAGGCTGTGGATATGGCCTGAAACTATTTACAGAGGGAGAGTTCATTAATGGCATAGATATTCTTTTAAAAATTATCGATATAGATAGGATTATAACAAAAGACATTAAGTATATATTTACAGGTGAAGGTCAGATTGATCATCAAACCCTAAATGGTAAAGCAGTATATAGTTTAACTAAAAGATTAAAAAAATTTAATATACCTATATTATTGATTTGCGGAAAAAACATATTAACGAAAAATGAATGGAGCCTCTTGGGTGTTGAAAATATTATTTCATTATCAGATACAGGTCATAATCATAGTTATTGTATGAAAAACGCAAAACAATTAATAGAAGAGACAGTTGAAAGTTATTTAAAAACTAAAGATTCTTAATTACTTTATATTTTTTATAAAATATAAATATTTAATAGGGAGTTAGTATAAAAATAGAACAGATGAATTATTTAATCTTCATAGTGTTAATATGCATAATATTATTTTCCACTCTTAAGTTTAAGATAAATCCATTTTATTCATTAATAATTTCTGCATTTATTGCTGGAATTGGTTTTGGTTTTGATATAACTAAATCTATTAAACTAATAGTTGAAGGGTTTACAAATATTCTAATTGGAATAGGACCACTAATACTAGCTGGATCAATCCTAGGAGTATTTCTTGAAAAAACAGGCAGTACAAAAAAAATGGTAAATGTCTTTGTTGAAATGCTTGGAGCGAAAAATTCTCCATTTTCATTAAATATGATTGGTTTTATAATTTCAATTCCTGTCTTTTGTGATGCTGCATTTATATTGCTTTCATCTGTTATAAAGGAAGTAAGTAAAAAAACCGGGTATAAATTAATTATTCTATCAATTTGTTTAGCTACAGGTTTGTTCTCTGCACATGTCTTTGTACCTCCAACTCCTGGTCCTATTGCTGCTGCTGAAATAATTGATGCTCCAATTGGCTTGCTATTAATTGTTGGATTATTTACTGGGCTTATTATTTCCATAGTAGGATATCTTTGGACAAAAGTTTCTCTCAAAAAATATTATAATATTCCAATTATTAAATCAGAAAAAAAGGAGATCAATGATTCAAAAAATAAGTTTTTAATATTTACCCCAATTATTGTTCCAATAATTCTAATTACCATATATTCCTTTATTGAGTCCCCTTATTATACTGTGAAGAATAACTTTTGGATAGATATAATTAAGATATCAGGTAAACCTGAGATTGCAATTTTAATTGGTTCCTTTCTAAGTCTTTTTTATATTCAAAAAAAACAGGTAAATCAAATTTATAATTGGATTAGCACTGCTGTTAAGAATTCATTCAATATCATCTTAATTACAGGGGCTGGAGGAGCTTTTGGTTTTATTCTTAGATCATCAAATTTTATAGAACTATTTAACACAAATCAAATAAATGGTATTGAAGGAATTGTGATTGCATTTATTATGGCCGCAGTTATAAAAACTGTTCAAGGATCCTCCACTGTATCTATAATTACTACAGCTGCATTTATAGCACCAATATTACCAAGTTTAGGAATTACATCTGATATTGGGAAGGTTATTACTATTATTGCTATTGGATCAGGGTCAATGACAGTATCTCATGTTAATGACAGTTATTTTTGGGTAGTTTCTAAATATTCCGGTCTTCAATTAAAATATGCGCTAAGATATTTTACTATTGCTACCCTTATTCAAGGCTTAGTTGGTTTAAGCTTATCTATAATACTTTATATTTTCTTAAATTAGTTGCTATGAAAAAATATTTATGGTTATTTATAATAATATTTATGAGTTCATGTAATGGAAATAAAAAGCAAGTAGTTTTTTTGGGAGATTCAATAACCGAGGAAGGAAGAACATTAGAACTTGGATTCATTAATTTATTAGAAGAAAGTCTTGACTCAGAAAAATTTAATTTGATTGGAAAGGGAATATCAGGAGATAAAGTATCAGACCTATTGGTTAGATACGAAGATGATGTATTAGTTCAAAACCCTGATATCGTTTTTATATATATTGGAATAAATGATGTTTGGCATTCATATGATGTAGGGAAAGGGTCAGATATAGACTTTTATGAAAAAGGTTTAAGAAAAATAATTACTGATATAAAAAAAAGAGGTGCTAAAATTATTTTATGCACTCCAACTGTTATAGGAGAAAGGGTAACCTTTGAAGATGAATTAGAAATTAAACGAGATCAAGAGCTTGATGCATTTTCAGGAGTAGTCAGAAATCTTGCATCTGAATTCAACACTGAATTACTGGATTTAAGAACAATATTTAAAGATTATATTGCTGAGAACAATAAAAACAATGATTATCAAGATTTCCTAACTGATGATGGGGTTCATCTAAATGATGCTGGAAATAAATTGATAGCAGAAAAAATGTTAAACTATATAAATTAAAATAGGAAAAAAAGATCTCTCTATCTTATCTATAATCAACTAGTTTATTATTGTATGAGAGGTATAAAGGATGCTTGGGTGTCTTATTTTTATTCTTTCCAAAACACTTAGGGTTTGAGATGATTTGCCCAACCATAAACAACATCTTTAATTAAACCTGTCATCTTTTTTATTTCATGAATATTTTTTTTAGAAAACATTAAATCTTTATCTAAGAGTTCTGATGGATATGGCGTTATATATGAAAATAAATTTCCAACATAAAAACCTCCATAACCATATAACTTAGCAAATTTTATTAGCCTTCTAATTGTTGGATCATCTTGATAATTATCTGCTAAAGAAGGATTCAACATAATAAACAAAACTTTTGGTTTATCATTATCCCAGATTCTTTTTAAACTATAACGATACTTTTTATCTTTACTAAGTAAGGCATGTCTTTTAATTGTACTTTCTTGCAATTATTAGAATATTAGTTTCATAAAATACATAAATTTGCTCATATTTAAATTATGAAAGATTTAATCATTATTGGTGCAGGACCAATTGGATTATCCTGTGGGATTGAAGCAAAAAAAAAATTTTTAATTATCCAACCAATACAACTTTCTTTTCGACTTCTGATAAACTTGAGATTGGAGATATCCCTTTTATTTCTCATAATGTAAAACCAACAAGAACTGAAGCTTTGGAATACTATAGAAGAGTCTCTAATAGTTGGGAATTAAACTTAAGCCTCTATAATGAAGTATTAAAAATTAAAAATGAAAATGATTATTTTTCAATAACTACTCAAAACGGAAAGTTTGAATCAAGAAATATTGTTATTTGTACAGGGTTCTATGATATTCCATATTTATTAAATATTCCTGGAGAAAATCTAGATAAAGTTCTGCATTATTATAATGAATCACATCCTTATTATCAAATGGATATAGCAATTGTTGGTGCTGGTAATTCTGCTGTAGATGTTGCTCTTGACACATATAGAAAAGGTGCAAAAAGCGTTACTATGGTTATACGAGAAAATGAAGTCGGAGAAAATATAAAGTATTGGGTCAAACCTGACATTATGAATAGAATAAACAACAAAGAAATACAAGCATATTTTAATTCAGAAATTACTGAGATAAAAGAAAAAAGTATAACCGTTAAAACTCCAGAAAAAAATTTAGAATTAAAAAATGATTTTGTGCTTGCAATGACAGGATATCAACCAAACTATAATTTATTAGAGAATCTAAATGTAGAAATCCTAGATGATGAATTCAAAACTCCTTCTTGTAATGAAAAAACAATGAAAACAAATATAGAAGGTGTGTTTTTAGCTGGAGTTATATGCGGAGGACTTAAGACCAACAAATGGTTTATTGAAAACTCTCTAGACCATGCAGAGAAAATATTATCTACTATTATTAAAGACCTCTAGTTTTTATATATCTTAATTACTTCTCCTTTTTTTATAACTAAATCTACATTTTGAAGCAGCGAAATATACTTCAAAACATTTCCTTTTACTGCTATAATATCTGCTTGTTTCCCAACAGTTATTGTTCCAACTTTATCTGAAACACCCATAAAGAAAGAAGGCCAATATGTTGCAGATTTTATTGCGTCAAGAGGATCAACATCCATAATATTAACCCAAACATCTAATTCATTCCAGGTGCTTTGAGAGTGGAATTTCATTGGAATACCACTATCTGTTCCAATCATCATTACAACCCCTGAATTTCTAAGTTGATTAAACTTTGTTTTTAATGTTGGTTTTCTAATTGGTGTTAATTGAAAGTATGGAAGCTCACCAGGCTTTAAAATTGATTTTTTTATATCGGTTATAATTGAATCCGGTAAACCTAAATGCCATGAATCATTATCAAGATGCTCATTGCTTTTTATAATATCTGTATAATTGTATAGTCCCTCTATAGTTGGTGTCCAGAATAATGGACCTATGTTCATTTGCCCTGTTCTCTCGTTGATCATTTCTATAATATCATCTGGATATTTTGGAGCTGATGATAGTCCTGTATGTTCAAAATTATCAATACCTGCTCTGAGTCCTAATCTAATTTCTTCAGGACGGTGAGAATGAGCAACAACTTTCAAGTTATTTATATGGGCCTCATCTACAATTGCAGACAATTCTTCATATGTCATTTGGTCTTGATCAATAAGTTTGATCACATCAACACCAGCATTTGCTAAGGTTTTAATTTTATTTCTTGCATCCCTTTCGCCATTTACCCCCCATCTAAATTGTTCAGTTCCTGGATAAGGTTTTTTTTGAATAAATGGACCACTTACATACATTGTTGGACCAGGAATCTCTCCTATATTTATTTTATCTCTAACTGCTATACTTTCATCAAGTGGACCACCTAAATCTCTTGCACTTGTAACTCCCGCCATAAGAAGTTGATGAGCTGATGAAGGCATAATTACATCTTTAAATAGTTTTGGATATGTTTTATCCCAATAATCATAATCTGAATGACCATTTATCATTAGATGAACATGCATATCCCAAAGACCTGGCATTACAGACATCCCTTCAGTACTAATTATTTCATAATCACTACTTATCTCTATGGTACTTGTTGTTCCAACTTCTATAATTGTTTCATCTTCTATTAATATTACACTGTCATGTATTGGAACATTCCCATATCCATCAATTAAAGTACCCCCTACTAAAGCCTTCTTTTGAGAAAACGAGAAAAATGAGATCATTAATAATGTATATAATAAAATGTTTTTCATATTCAAATTTAAGAATTAATTGCTTTAGATAATAACAAATGGTTTATTGAAAACTCTCGAGACCATGCAGAGAAAATTATTTCTGAAATTTTAAAGGACTAATCAAGTTTAGTTTTATCTAATTCAACTATTGTATTTAATAATACATTAGCTCCCTTATAAATCATTTCAAAAGAAGTAAACTCTTCAGGTGAATGACTAATTCCATCCCGACTTGGAACAAAAATCATTGCAGTAGGAGCAATTAGTGCCATATCCTGTGCATCATGCCCTGCACCAGATGGCATAACCTGAGCAGAATACTTAAAATCTTCGGAAGCTTCTTTGATTATATTCATTATTCTCTTATCCATTAGAGCTGGATCTCCAGTTGCGTCAATAGGCTCAAATTCAATTTTAGTTGAAGTTTTTTGAGCAATAATTTTTGCATTTTGATTTATAAGATTGAACATATCTTGAATCTTTTTTGAGCTTAAGTCTCTGAGCTCAAGACTTAAGTTTACAAAGCCTGGAATAACATTAGGCACACCTGGCTTTGCTGCAATTCTCCCAACTGTTCCTACCTGAGCTCCTTCAAAACTATTTACTACCTTATTTACCATAAGAATAAATTGGGCTGCTGCTATCATTCCATCTTTTCTATCACTCATAGGAGTTGTTCCTGCATGATTTGCAAAACCATATATATTTACATCCCACCATTTAAGTCCAACGATTCCTTCTACTATACCTATATCAATATTATTTTTATATAATTTATTTCCTTGCTCAATATGCATTTCCAGAAAAGCATGTATATCTCCCTGTGCTCTTTTAACTTCAAAAATTTTGTTGGAATCCCCTCCTATTCTATTAACTCCCTCTCCATTTGTATATCCTGAAACAGTTTTTACCATTAATGTTCCTTCATTTATTTTACCTGCCAATGCCCTGCTTCCAAGAAGTGCACCTTCCTCATTAGAAAAAATTATCATTTCTAAAGGATGATCTAATTTTATATTTTTACTAATTATAGTCTCTAGAACTTCAATACTTGCAATCACACCTACTTGACCATCATAATGACCACCATTTGGGACAGCATCAATATGCGATCCAAAAGAAATTGGTTTAAGGTTTTGTTTATTCCCTTCATAAAATGCTATTACATTTCCAGCAAAATCAGTATGAACTTTAGCACCTAAACTTTTAAGTTTGTCTTTTAAATAGATCCTTGCCTGAATATCAAAATTACTATATGCAACTCTATCATTTCCCTCATTTGCATTATTACCAAATTTTTTAAGATTATAAAAGTTTGTTTCAATCCTTGACTTATCGACTTTATAATTTTGACCAGATAAATTAGAACTTACAAAAAACAATAAAAGAAGAAGAATATTTTTCATTTTATTTTCCATTCATTGCTTTAGATAATAACAAATGAAAATGATGGACACCTTTCTCCATAGTTGGTGAAAATCTACCCGTCGAATAATATCTAGAGTTTAATCCTTTATGAACACCTTCAACAACAAATTCATCTTCTCTTTCAACTTTATCTAGACCAGATCCAGCACCACTATCCAGTTTTGTTTCATCAAGCACATAACTTAAGTATGCAACTTTTGTTTTATTTCTGTTAATAGGCTTAACAATATTCATAGAAAGTCCCCAAGGATAAAAGTTTAACATAAAATTTGGATATATCCAATAATAATATCCTGCTATGTTTTTACCATAGTCTTGATGTCCTTTAGGGAAATCAAAAACATTATCCCCATCTTTTGCATACCCTATTTGTACATTAAAATAATCATCAATTTCAGTTTCATAAGCTCCATGATCTAGAACACTATTTAAATCATCATGTACAAAAGGGATATGAAAACCTTCTAGATAATTATCACAATATAAAGCCCAATGAGAGTTTACCATATAGTCTTTACTTAAATCAGATCTATAATCTAAATGATCTAGGTTAAGAAAGGAGACCCTCTCATATATTTTAGCAAATACATTATCTATATCAAAATTCGGTTCAAGTCCAACAAAAATAAATGGACCTAATTTTTCCAGGGGGAATCCTCTAAGGCTATCACATTCTCTTGGGAAATCCTTAGCTGTTTGAAATTCTGGCATTGAAATAAAATTACCATCTAAATCAAATTTTCTTCCATGGTAGAGACACTTTAAGTCTTTTACCTGTCCTGTATTATGGATGATAATATTTGCTCTATGAGTACAAACATTAGACAAACATTTTAAACTTTCATCTTGGTTTTTAACAATTAGCAAAGGCTCATTTATAAACCCTTGCATAAATTCAAATGGATAAGTATTTACATTTATTGGAAGTATTGAATTATGTCCAACAAACTGCCATGAATTAGCAAAAACCTTTTCTTTAACTTCCTCAAATTGCTCATCATTTTTATAAAAACTTGATGGCAGTGTTTCGGCTTTATTTATATCAGGATCAACAAAAAAATTATTCATTTTATTATAAAATTTCTTTATAAATATAAATATACATATTAGATTTACACAAGGAAAAAAAATACACGACTTCTCTTAATGGGAAAACACTAACTATAACAACTTAAACTATTCAATTGAAAAAAAAAGTATTTCTGTCTTTATTCATGTTAGTCCTTATAAACGGAATTGCAAATTGTCAATCTGAAGATTTTTTAGATGAATTTGAGAAATTGATTGATAATGAAAACGTTCAACTAATCCCTGATAAAATGATCATTACTCAAAAATTTTTTTGGGGAGAAAAGGGTTTATTAAGAAAAGTGGGGATTTCAAAATTAAATATTGAAAACAGGGAAAAAGAATTAATTCTTAGAGAAAAGATGTTAAAAGCACACCAAATAATTGGGTATGTTACATTTACTGCAATGATTGCCCAAGGAATAATTGGCAGAAAACTTTATAATGGGGAAAATGATTTGTATGATACACATAAAAATCTAGGGAACTTTGTAACTGCAAGCTATTTTGCTGGTGCTAGCTTATCTCTTTTAGCTCCTCCTCCAATTATTTCAAAGGAAATTAAGGGGCTAAATAATATAAAAGCTCATAAAATATTGGCAAATCTTCACTTACCAGCAATGATTGCCACAAATATATATTCAGATAGAGACAGAGATATTCATAAAGCAGCTGCTTATACTGCATTTGCAAGTTACGCTCTAGCACTTATTACAATTACATTTAATTTTTAATGAATAAAACTTTATTATTTACACTACTTATTTCTTTTAATCTTTGTTCACAAGAACTTTGGAAAATAGATCTTGATAATGCCTCAATAGAATATTCAGGGAGTCATTTTATACATAACTGGAGTGCTCAAAACAATAAAATTTCTGGTTTATTAAATATCAAAAACTCTTTAATTGAAAATATAGGAATCATTGCAAAAGTTGAAGATTTTAATAGTGGTAATTCAAGTTTAGATAGCAATGCTATGGGGGCAGTTGAAGCATTACGGTTTCCAAATGTGATATTTAGATCAAATAGTATAGAGCATAGTGGAGAAACTATTTATATAGCAGGATCACTTGAGTTTCATGGCATAAAAAAAGATATAGAGATTGAAGCTGAAATAGAAGACACAGAAGATCTTATAAAAATTTATACAACCTTCAAGGTAAAACTTTCTGATTTTGAAATAAAAAGACCATCACTGTTTCTAAAAAAAATAGAAGATGAAATAGCTGTAGAGATAAACTTAACTTTTTCTCCCAGTTAATGTCGGTGGAACCTAATCGAAACAAATCCTAAAACTTTTGGTAAAGACGCTTTCCAGTAATTCCATGTATGAGCTCCATCTCTAACTCTATACTCATGCTTAACCCCTTTCTTCTTCATTGCCAGATGTAATAAACTACTATCTTCATATAAATAATCATCATCACCACAGTCAAGATACCATGCAACTGAATTTAACTCTTCTGTAGATAATTTATCAATTAAAATTAGTGGATGGTTTGCATTCAGTAAGTTTTGAGTTTCAATTTTATCATTAAAATAGTAATTATATCTACTTATCCATTTTTGAAAATCATCTATATCTTTAGGCCCAATCGCTGGACTAAGGGGTGCAGCAGAAGAAAAAAGATCAGGTCTATGAAGGGCATAAACTAATGTACCTCCACCTCCCATAGATAGTCCTGAAATAGCTCTGTATTGTTTCCCTTTTTTTATTCTATACTCTGATTCAACATGCGGAATAAGCTCCTCAAAGAAAAAGTCTTCATAAAACCAGTCTCTATCAGGATAATTAATATAACCTGTAACTCCAGTATTAGCATCAGGCATTACTATTATCATCGGAGTAGATATCCCAGAATTTATTGATTCATCTGTAATTCTTTGGACATCTCCTAGTTTAATCCATCCTGTTTGGTCGTCTCCTAGACCATGAAGTAAATACAAAACAGGATAGCTTCTTTCTGATGAATCATAATCAGCTGGTAAATAAACAGCATAACTTCTTTCTTGATTTAATATTTTACTATTCACCTTAAGATTGTCAAATACTCTACTGTCTTGAGATAAGACAAGAGTTGACGTAAAAAGAATAGCGATTTGAAATAATTTTCTCATAATAATCACGGTTAAAACAATATAGTCATAAATTTATTACCTTTATTTATTAACCAAAAACGTTAGATATGAAAAATTACATAACAATTTTACTAATGAGTCTGGCAATTATAGGTTGTCAAGCTCCAAATGCAGATCCAGATGGAAGAACTTTAATAGATCCTTCGGATTTAATTGCAGTTTCAGAAGCTTTTAGTGATGCATTAAATTCTGCAGATATTGAAACAGCATCATCTATGTTAAGTGAAGATGTTTCATGGTCTTTCCCAAATGGTGTAACCGTTGAAGGAAAAGAGGCCGTTACTGAACTTCTTGCAACTACAACTCAAATTTGGACTACTATTGACCAAAATAGTGGAGATACAGTATACCTTGGTGTAACTGGGGGTGAAGAAGGAGAGGAATGGAAAGTGCTCCTTAGCTGGGGAAAGGCAACATATGCAAATGAAGCTACATCTATAAATTTACCTTATCACCAAGCAACATGGTTTACTGATGATAATCAAATAGCTAGGATTTCTGGACTATATGATAGAACAGAGTTAGTAGCTAGCTATGATGAAGATCCTATAAAGTAAACACATTTACTTTTATATTTAAAAACCCTCAAAATTACTTTTGAGGGTTTTTTTATTTTAAAGTCAGTTATCATTGACTCCTTTTAGACTATTTAGACTATTAACCAATTAATATTAGACTAAAAACAAATACAATTCCAAAATATGAATTTAATTTGTTTTAACTATCAATTGGTTGAATTAGTTATTTACAAGATTTCAACAATTATTCTTGACTTATATTCTTTACCACATATTGTTTTAATGTAATTATCTTTCCATCAACAATATAATATGATTCATGATTTTGATTAACATATCCTTCTGAGTCATCAGTAGGAGGATAGGTTACAGTGAATCCAGCCTGAACATGTTCACCACCAATAGATGGATCTAGATCTACAGAAAATGAATAGTCATATGTCCATGAAACAGATGTTCCTGAAGTCATTGCTTCAACAAAATCATCGAATGTATTACTTGTTTTCCCTTCATAAGAAGTAAAAACAAGAGAATCTGCAAAATAAGGTCTCATTGCTTCATAATCCTGGGTAACCCAAAGACTATCAACCGTAGAAACAATATCAATTGCATCTTGAGTACCTAAATGCCATTGCATTTCAACATTCTCACCTGTAACAAAACCAATAGTCCTTTCAGGTGCATCACATGATCCAAGCAATAAAGCAATAGATAACATGAATAGTTTAGATGAATTTTTCATTTTAAATTGATTTTTGAATAAGCCTAAAGATAAGGAATACAATATTAGCAGATTTATACTATTGTACTATTTTTATAATGTATCATTTTTTAAATCACTAAATTAAGTATAAACTAATTTATTTAAATAAATATTTAAAATATTAAATATATATTTGTTTATAATTACTATAATTAAGTTTAAGTAAAATAATATTTAGTATTAATAATACATATAAATAATACATTAAATAAATGAAAAAAATAAATCTATTCATCATTATATTGCTATTTTCTTCATGTAGTATAGAATTATTTCGTAATAACACAGAAATTGAAAAAGAAGATAGTGTTGATATAGCACATTTTACGTCTATTGAATCTGAAAAACTTGGATTCCCATTTTCTGACGCTACTATAGTAGATAATATTATATATGTTTCAGGACAGGTAGGAAACTTCCCTGGCACTACAGAATTAATTTCTGGAGGTATTGGACCTGAAACAACACAAGCACTTAATAATATAAAGTCAATACTAAATCAGATAGGAAGTTCAGCTGACAATATTTTTAAATGCCTTTGTATGCTGTCTGACATTGATGATTATTCAGAGATGAATAAAGCATACAGAATGTTTTTTGAAGAAAGCGAAAAACCATCTAGAAGCACTTTTGCAGGAAGTGGATTAGCTTTAAACGCAAAGATTGAAATAGAATGCTGGGCAGTTAATAAGTAGTTATTTTCTAGGAACCCTAACTTTTAATTCGGAAATAAGCTCTAACAATAATTCATCTGCTTTATCGTCAGCAACAGATCTTTTTTTAGCATCAAATTCATTGTAAACAGTTTCAAAGTGAGTTGTAGTTTTCTTATTAATTTTCTTAAGAAGATATGCTTCTTGAACTCTTCTTAAAAAAATACTTTTTGAATTAATTGTCATACTGGCTTAAAATTATAAAAAAATAGATACTACACAACTTATTCTCAATAAAATTGAGACTATAAGCCAAATAAATATTGGAATTTTAAAAATAATTGTGATTTATTTACAACATAATGAGGTGAGTTATAATCTGGAAAATCTTGAATAGCATTTTGATTTCCACCAATATAGAAGATTGTATCTGGATTTGGCGTCCATGAAACAAGCGGTTGAAAGAAAAACTTTTTTGAAAAGTCATTATACTCAGATATAAACCTAAGGTTTAGATCATTTGTAAATTGGTATCTTAAATCAAGCCTTCCAATATAACCCTTAAAATAAAAGTCATCACCATCTAATTCCTTTATTGCCGAATAGCTTATTGAAGGTTTTATTCTAAAATTGTTATTTACTGTTACTTCAACTGAGAAATTAATATTTTCTCTATCTCCCAACTTTAAATCCCTATAAGAAATATCTGGACCCCAAGTATAGAATAAAGAAAAGTTTAGAAAACTAGAAGGGCGAGTAGACATTCTAATCCAATGATTTGTAAAGTCTTCAAACTTAGCATCTAAATGTGTTTTCACAAAGTTATACTCATAATTATAAAGGATATTTGTATTTAATATTGTTAATACTTGAATGTAAGCTTGAAAATTAGATCTAGACAAATCATTATTTTGATTATACTCAAAGTCTTGTTTAAGACTAATTCTATAGTTTTTTAATAATTCGCTGTTTGGAAATTGGTGATAACTATGCCAAAAAGAGTATTTTTTTAAATCATTTTCGGTTATGAAGCCATTATCCGATCTAAATCCTGCTGAAAGATCTGTGTACTGAATAAAAGACCTCCAATTTTCAGTTTCTCTTCTGATCTCTGCATAGAGTGCGCTTCCACTAATTTTCTCTCCATCTAACCTGACTGTATAATCTCCAAATTTTTTGTCTGATTCAATCCAATCAGCTATTGGCTCTTTATTTGAATTTACAAAATATTCTAACTCGAACTTCCATATGTTAGAAATCTTAAAAAGTGCATCTACTCCAAATAGATTTCCATAGGCGCCGCCTTCATAAGATCTATTTGAACTTAAAACACCAATTTGAGCATTGGAATTTATAAAATTCTGATATCGAATTATATTGCTAAAACTCTTTCCTCCAACCCCAGAAAAAGACTCATATTGAGTAGGCACCAAATATGGAGTCTCTTCATCAAAAGCAGACAATAAATACAATCGAGATTTTTTTCCTTGATTTAATATTTTACCAGCAAAAGATGGATTGTTAATAG